>ERZ1034687.213-NODE-213-length-38106-cov-54.244172_pt1 | contig 38106 bp, 47 predicted proteins | sample MGYA00520704_ERZ1034687 | MGnify/ENA primary metagenome ERZ1034687 (study PRJEB33766, sample SAMN09781762) | gut metagenome | biome: gut microbiome | host: Homo sapiens | place: Madagascar | study: EMG produced TPA metagenomics assembly of the PRJNA485056 data... | reverse complement strand
TTCTCACGAACCCTGTAAGAATAGAGAGTTGTTCGTACAAATGTACAAATGGTGGACGTATCTTGCACCCATACGAATTAAATAAGCTCCAGTTTTATGAATCCTACTTCTGTATTCGCACGGCTGTATAAAACAAAACCCGCCTGTTCTGCCAGCTGAACTAAACCCCAAGGTCTGAATCCCTGTGCCTGCTTATATCAATTATATCATATTGAATATTATTGGTGGAATTTCATCAAATCGCCCAAAAGTCCGATTTTATCGCATTTCTATTCATTTTAGCCAAATAAAAAAAGACGTCTTGATTTAGCTCATGGTTAAATCAAGACGTCCTTTTTTATTGCTTCGCGGCTTCCTCAATCCGTTTCTTTGCGGCTTCAAAATATCCCGTATCTTTCTCAATGCCGATAAAGTTGCGCCCGAGGTGCTGACAGGCGACGCCGCAGGATCCGCTCCCCGTGCACGAATCGAGGACGGTTTGCCCTTCGTCGGTGTAAGTACGAATCATATACTCAAGTAGATCGACCGGCTTCTCTGTCGGATGAATTTTCTTAGTCGTGCTCTTCGATACTTTTATGACGTCTAAAGGATACCTACCCTCGTTCCATTTATCTACCGCTTTGAAGTGTCCATATGACTTGCAACGATCCGCTGCCGCTTTAAGGTGATACGGCTTGCCCGGTGTTTTCTGCGGATGATACGTCGGCAGGTGCTCGTAAAAGACGAGGATATTTTCGTGCGCCCGGAGCGGCATGCGGTTGGCGTTCAGGAACCCCACCGGCATGGGCTTGTGCCAGATCCACTCATAGCGAAACCATTTGCGATTGCTGTAGACAAGGTCGGCCGCAAAAGGCATTTGTGCGAATAAAAGGACTACCCCCCCGATTTTAAAACACGTTTGTATTGTGCCCAGAGTGCCTCAAGAGGGATCCGCACATCCCACGCGTTGTTTGTCGTACCGTAGGGAAGGTCGGTGAATATCATGTCGACGGAATGATCTGCGATATGGTTCATTTCCTCTAAGCAGTCACCCTGATAAAGCTCGATCATACCATTCTCCTATTTCTTAATCCATGCATACAAAAGCCCGCCGGAAATGACAATCCACAGATTGCGCTGGCGGGTCTTTACTCTAATTTTCCTTTTTGCTTCGTCCTCGAACTTCTGTAAGGATCGATTGGCACTCTCTAATGACTTCTGCGTCGCTTCGTTCAAGCTCTTGGACGCGATCAGCTCTTTCTGCACTGCCTTTAATTGCTGATTGGCTTCTGTCAGCTGCGCTTTCTGCTCGGTCAAGAGATCCTGTTTGACCGCGTTGCTCTTCGCCAGCTCGTCTAAGTTCGTCTCGAGTTGTGTCAGCTCGCTTTCCGATATCTGATACATCTCCTCTGCCTGCGAAGTAGAACCAGCCGCCAGCCACAAGGAGCACACCAGCAACAATGGCCATAAGTTTCCCACGATTTTGCACATTAGCCCTCCTATTTTATCCTTTTATATACATAAGGCGCTCCATCAATAGGAGTAGCCCCTTCAGAAAATATAATTTGCCCACCGTATTGCGAGAGATATGCACCTGACACCCAGGTACCCCCGTAGAGCGAAGCAGGATTGATACTAGTGGTAGACGTAATGATACTGCCCACAGGGTATAAGTCGGCTTTCTTTACGTACTTATTCATATCCTGTCTATATGCAGAAAGCAGCCCAATGACACTTACCATATCAGACGACTTAGCGAATTTCCCGTTCAGCTGCGTGCATAGTTTCCGGATAGCCCCCAGCAGCGAGTCCTTGTAAGTGCTCATGCTAGCACCTCACTTATACAATAGTTTCGTTGACGATGGCTGTAATTTCCTCATCCGTCGACAGTGGGAAGTTGTTAAGCTGCATATATTTCTTATCAGCATCAGCAGCTTTGATATAAGCAGACAAGTCAACCATGCCGGACAGATTATCCCATGCATTGCCATTCCAAACTACATTATCTCCGGCTTTGATTCCGTGAGACGCATCCGCCGCCACGACGTTGTATACATCGCCTACAGCATTCCCATTAACGGGGAGATCCGCATAGGTGTCCACACTCCCGCGGTACTTATAGACTGTGGTGATGTCTGCTTTTTTCGCATAAGTACGATCTATGTCCGCGCTCTTTGCATAGGCAGCAAGCGACTGATGCTGCGTCAGCGGGGTAATGGTATTAGCACCCAATGTGATGACACCGCCTGCGATCTTGGCATCCGTGATACCATAGCCTTTCAGCGTGGTGGCTACATCTGCTTTTTTACCCAAAGCAGTATTCACATCGGTCGTCTTTGCGTAGGGAGACAGGTCCACTTTACCCTGAATAGCGGAAATCGTACCGTCTTCGGAAATAGTTATATTATTGCCCGCCTTGACACCACCGATGGTGCTTGCTGTCGGTGCCGGGAGGACGTAGTTATTCGCTCCTGCTGCTACGCCTGCGAGCTTTGCTTTTTCTGCGGCAGTATAATCATTGGTAGAAAGGCCTTTCCCGGCTTCCTTCCTGACAAAAAGGCTATTCAGCTTTGCAATCAAAGCGGTCATAGCAGCAGCAAAATTGGATTTTCTCAGAATTTTATCAATAGCAGCCATATTATTCTTCTCCTTTTAGTAGATTATCAAAAATATCATCAATGACAGCCGCGCATTCCGCATCGGTTGCATAATCTGCCACGAAATCGCCAGTATCAGCCGGAGTCAACACGCCAGTTAAAACTCCTACGGCAGACAGGACTCCTGTAAGTGTTGCATTATCACTCATCAGAAAGTCACCTCTTCTGTTAGTTTCAGCATGTGTGGTGGAATCACAGTCGCGACAAATCCATCAGGTCGGCGCAATTCGACATCATAGTAGTATGTGCCATACGCCAGATTATCTGTCTCTCTAGGGACAATGGTGATGCAATTATTAGCAGCCGCTTTTTGGATAACGATTTCTTCATCATTTGGGGATCTTTTTACTGTAAAAAGCACCCGATCATCCGGAGTGATTTCGTAGTCAGTACCGTCTTGATTTTTGATTTGCAGTCTGAAAGTAGCAGTATCTCCTCTTGTCAGACTAATTCCATTGTTGACCACTTTCAGCACAATATCACCTCATCAGTACCATTCACTTAAATCATATTTCCGCCCATCAATTTCAAAAGAATCAGTATATTGCCAACCAGCAAGGATTCTGTTCGGGAAATAATCATGGAAATCACATGCACCGGCATATTGGGCAATCCATACGGGTACATAATCAGCTAGATCATCAAGATTCATGCAGTCTGTGATAGTAGACAGACTAGCGTAAATACCAGCGGAATATCCGGCGGCGTTACATGTGGAAATAAAAGCACTGCAGATAGCAGTTACATCTTCTACGCCCTGACCGATTGTTTCCGGTGCTTCCACATCAAACCAAATTCCAAGGGGCGGCGCACCGTATCCAAGTGCATTCAGTGCTTCGATTACTCGATTGGCTTCTTCCTCAGCTCTTTCTGTTGTCTGTGCATGAGTATAGCAATAGACACCCCATGGCAGGCCCCTAGCTTCTGCACCAGCGATATGCTTCCCGTGCAAAGAGGAAAGAGTTCTTCCTTCTGAAATCTTTACAATCACACCACCAACGCCCGCATCGACGAGATGGGACCAGTTGATGTGATCATTCCAGTCGCTTAAATCTGTTACCAGCATTCGTCATCCTCCTTTTTCCAATGGCTCTTAATCCAATCACCTACGGTAAATCCCAAGGCTGCCAAATAAATGACAATCAATTCTCTAAGCTTCATGTCGGTCTCCGTTTCTTGATTAATGTTGCCAAATCATGCACAGCGGAGACACCCGCATCATCAAGATTTTCCACAATGCTGAGAAGCTCGGTGGATGCCAAGTAAGCAATAACGATCTGCGCAAAATTGGAGTGACCAACCATGTAATCCACTAGACCGCCTGCAGTAACAAGTATCATATATGCCGCAATTTTACCGGCGAACTGTGTTTTCATTTCATGACTATTAATGACCCTCGCACGATGAGCTGCCGGAATGCCTCGAATGGCATCCAGCAGAGACGGATTTTCGACTTTGTTTTCTACCAGCCAGTGATAGGACAGGGCAATAAATTTGGCAAACAGGTCAATGGCTACCACAGCAGCAAAGGCGGTAAAAAGCATGACGTGTTTCGAGAGAGCAATAAAAAGGATCCCCATAAGCATCTTATAGGGCCAGCCGTCAGGAATACTGCAAATCGCACGGTCGGCATAGTTGTAAATCTGTACGATAATTTCGGTCACGTCTTATCCTCCGTGTCTTTCTTTTCATCGCTGTCCTCTTTTGGTGTCAGCGGTTTGGACCGCACGCATTTTGGATTGGTGCAGAGTCCGGTTTTGCTATCCATCTTTTTGTGACACAAGAAACATCTAGTCATTAGATTTCACCCCTTTTCTCGATGTACTCAGCAACAAGTTCCTCTCGTTCAGCTTTCAGATCAGCATAATAGTCTTCATCTTCGATGGCTTTAGCCTTCGCCATCTCTGTCTCGATGTCGCTAATTTTAGCGGAATATTCCGAATCAAGAGATGCCAGTTCGGCTTCTCGCTTTTCTTCTTCAGTCGGTTCCGGTCTGGCCTGATACTGACCATCTTTATAGAGCAAATCGTTTTGGAGTGCATTGTTGTATGTCAATGCATCCTGCACAACGTGGACCTTATCCGGATATTCTGCTTTGGCTTTGGCTTGCAAATCGTCTACCGTGTCACCATGCACCCCTGTAACAAAGGATGTGATTCTGTTGCCGGTATCATCGTAAATGGATAAATAAGTAAGCGTAGGATTGGCGATGGACACTTCCACGGCACTATCTCCTTCCATTAAAATAACCTCCATCAAATTGATTGGAGGTTTGAAGTATGAAAAATCCAAATGGATATGGATGTATCAAATTGTTAAGTGGTTCACGGCGGCGGCCGTATTGCTTTGTTGTGTCTCAGCAAGGCAAACAAAAAGTAATGGGCTACTTTGCCACCCGCCTGGAAGCTATGACGTACCAAGTCGATTACAATCGATCTCATGGGCTCCACCGCCTTTCGAAAATTACATTTGCCGAGTTATACGCAAGATGGATGCCTAAACACATCTCATATGCATCGGTTTCAAAATCCACCATCAACGGTTATGAGTGTGCGTATAAGCATTGTGCATCACTGTATGATTTACCAATAGCAGATATCAAATACAGCCACTTGCAAGCCGTCATCGATGATATGACTAATCTCTCCTATGCCAGCAAAAAGAAAGTGCGTAATTTGTTATCCCTACTCTTCGCTCATGCCAGAGAAATGGAGTATACCACTCGTGACTTTACAGGGTTGATTAAAATCGGGAAGAATCACCCTGTGAATCCTCATCAAGCAATCAGCAAGCGGAAGGTGAATCAACTATGGAAAATTGTAGATACTCCAGACGTTGATATCATCTTGATACTCATCTATACGGGCATGAGAAATGGCGAACTTCGCAACCTCTTAAAATCGGATATCAATAAAAAGCAGAAATATATCAATATTCGGAAATCTAAGACAGCTGCTGGCGTCCGCATTATCCCCATCCATAGTAAAATATGGCCGCTCATTGAAATACGCTTGTCGTCCCCGGGTGCTTATCTCATATGTACTGAAGACGGTCGCCCCTATACCTACACAAAACTTTCTAGGGTTTTCTCTCGAATCATGAAAGCAATAAATGGGCAAAAGCACAAATTACATGATACCCGTCATACCTGCGCTACATGGCTAGATAACGCCGAAGTGAATGACAACGCCAGAAAAATGATCCTTGGTCATGCTAGACATGATGTGACTAACGGAGTATACACTCACAAAAATCTACGGCAACTACGTAAAGCTATCGAAAAGATTTGATGCTAACCTGCTACTAACCAAAGAATTGCCCAATTTGAAAAGTACCGCGAGTATTGTATGTATCGTGATACTTTTTCGTTACTTAGATTTGTGCCGATTATTGCATTTTATTCCATATCGATAGTATCGAATATTCTGAGTTTATCGGATGTTTTCAACTCATTGAAAATTCGCTTTTCTCCAAGGGGGATATAACGAGACACAAGTTAATCATACTCGAACTGTTACTTACCCGATTGGGTACTCAAGAATACTAGGAGTATTGATTACAGAAATTTCTTACCGATCAGATTCGGATTGGGGAGAACTTACTCAAAAGCCGAACAATACAAACTTCACATACTATCAAAATGGCAGAAGTACCGGTTCATTTTGGTATTCTATTGGTATCTGATTAGATACCTACCGCCAGCCAAAATTGCTGATGCCACATATCAAATCCTGCATAAAACACAAATCTCGTAGTTGTATAAGATTTGATGACATCAAGACCACGTCCGGAAGGGTTAGCATTATTAACATAAGCGGCGTGCAAGATATTAAATACCCTGCTAAATGCGACTGGATATGTAATAGTCACGTCCGCGCGGCAACTGCTGCCGATAATTCCCCCTTGGATAATTAGCGGCACCGCGCCGCTAAGCTTCACCCACCATGCATTAGCGTTTGACACATCGCCTGCAATAACCCCAACACCAGGCTTATTGATAGCCCCAATAGCCGTACGCACTTCTGCTGCCGTCGCTTTACCAAGTACGCCGCGCATGAATTCTGACAGACTGGCAAGAGATGCTGCGTTTACTCCTGTGAAGTAAGGTAATTTATCAACTGATGGACTGAGTCCGCCTAATGCTTTTAGTGCAGTAGTTAAATCAACTTCGATATCAGCATTATCACTTCCATCAAAAGAAGCAGCCTTGCCCGTCAGACAATCTCCAATAACGTTGATGCGTCTAGCCGTTTTCAGCTTAGTGGCAGATGCTGCATTTCCCGCAATGCCATTAGCATGGGATTGGGCACTTTTGTTATGATTTGCAAGCGTATCATCTCCGGCTGCTTTGTTAGCATCAATAGCTTCTTTCAATCGGGCATCGTTAGAGAAGAGCTGACTTGCCATATCGTTTTCCAGTTTATAATGAACCGGATCAGATGAGATTCGCTGCGGAAATCCGTCGGAATTGAAGTCAAGAGTATCATCGATTCCGTCTGTTGGTCTTGTCACATTCCCCACCGAAGCGGGAAAATCAGTTTTCCATTTATCAAGATATTTTGCCATGTCTATTCCTCACATTTAGTAATGGACGAACCATAGGTATATTTCCCATCAAATTGGATTTTTCCATTCCATGAAAAGCCTAGATACACATTGAGTCCCAAATGTGCCGGCTTGTAATAGATGATTGTATTCTGCATCTGTTTCAAATCCTCTGTATTTGTGGATGTAGTGTAGATATTGAAATAGTACTTGTCGTTATGTTCCTCGATGTATCCATATCCGTAGGCATTCACCACTTTCCCCAAAAAAGATACCGTGCTGGTTTGCGTACCTTGCAGCTTAACCAGCACTTTTTTGCGCCGTTGTTCATAAGTATCTTCCGGGCTAGGGTGCAGGTCCAGCACTTGTTCCCACATGGATAGTCCCCAAGTCGCTTTCTCGACGAAAAACTGATTCAGCGCATCGAGAATAGCATTACGGATGTTTTCATGCTCCCATGAACACACCTCACATACTGCACGGAAATGAGGATCTTTTTTTAGAAAAGGCGGCAAGTACTGCGTGATATCTATTTTGTCAGATGACCTTAGTAGTCTAGTCAACCCTAGTCACCCCCATAGTGCCGGCTCTAGGCAGGTATCCTGATGGAATTCTTACATTGCTGATACCACCATTGATTTTTAGTGAGTCATAGTCTGAGATAGCACCACTATTAAGCAGTACCTTGCCGACTTGGGCAATGGATACATAATCACTATCAAATCCACTATCTACCAAGTACGCATCCAGTGTATTTTTCAGCACAGACGCATAATCCTGTAAATATTCCTGATTGACTTTTACGTTAGCCGTCACGTTGATATTGAGATATGCCGGCGCCGTTACGGTCACAGTGGCACCGATGGGCCGTACCGTCTCGATATAATCAGCCACCTTTTTCTGCAGTTCCTGACTGGCTGCATTTTTATTGACGTCGGTAACCAACACCTTGACCGTGCCATTGCCGTTCCATAGGGGAATGACTTTCACATCCCCCACACCAGCTACGGAGAGGGCCCATTCCTTATAATGCATCACATTCCCCGACGTGGCAGGCGTTCTGACATGTACCAAGTACCGTTTCAAGAGAGATTCGTCTGTTTCCTCTTCAAACCCATCGTGGGTAGCATCCTTATTGATGACTTTCGACACCCCGGGAATAGTCATAGGTACCTTGTCGATGGTGTTGGCCCCCACATTACCCGAAGTGCCGGCGATCTGCGCCGTGATTTTTACATCCACGGTCCCGTTATCAGCGATGGTACATGCTGCATCAGTCGTAAAATATACATTATTGTCGGTTGAAAATACGGAGCCCTGCGGGACGATGATACCTTTGGTACCGGTGATAGTCAGGGCCCCAATGGCTTTAACGGCCGGCTTCCTGTCAATGCCGAACTCCGCGGCACGAAGTGTCAAGTATTCACCCCATGATGTATCCGCAAAGGCAGCCTTATAGAGCTGCTCAATTTCGACTTCGCTCTTCGCAAACTCAAAGCTATTGGACGCCAACACATCATTTTCAAAGGTTCCTTCGATTTTCGACGCTTCAATCCTGCTTTGCCTTTGCAATTCCTGCAGGATTTCGTTCTGATCTCTAGCTACATACATTACGCACTCACCTCCCCATAGACCGTTGTCAGGTCAATCGTTACTGTCGCCTTTCGCCCTTCCTGTGAAAATGAAATATCATTGATGGATAGAATGTAGGGATTTACCATAAGGCATTCCGTAATCATTCGTTTCAGCTCGCTGATTCGTTCCTGAACTCCCATCACCAATCCTATAAATGGCTTGATTTCAATACCGTACTGCCACGAATAAGCAAGGTATGTATAGCGTTCTGTGGCCAATGCTTTATATACCCATATCTTGATAGCTTCTGTGCCTTCTAGCAGGATATGCTTCCCCGATTTGTCATACAGAAAACAATTCTTTTCAAAATCCCATGCGAATTCTTTAAATAACTGTAGATCCTGCGTATCAGAGGAAGCCTGAATCAAAGCCTCGCTGGCACCGACAAAAGGAAACGCTTCACTCATAGTTTCACCCCGCTATCTGCTATCCAATATAGCTGGTTTCCTTCTAGATTCTTTGAACCTTCCAAAGGTATCACTAGGACGATAGTTCCCGGCTTTAGCGTATCCGTCCATGTCTCATCGTTATCAATAGGATGATTGTGGCTGGCGTATTCCGCATAACCGCCACCACCGCCACGATAGGACGTCTCGCCTACCATGTGCCTGGTATAACCGGGCATGAGGTATCTGGAGATATAAACATCTTCCTTGTAGAGCTGGATAGTGTTGACATCAATAGCGATATCGGGAGGCGGCGATCGCACGATACCCATCTGAGCCATTTGCACCTGCTCGTCTTTCCCTGCCTGGTGCATCAACCCGATCATGCGATTGGCCGACTGCTCGATAGTTGGAATTTTATCCGCCATTGGCTCCCGCCTCCTCTTTGGTCATAATGTTTTCAAATTCCAGTTCCAGCTTCATGGTGTGCATACCATTCTCAAAGATATGGCTATCACTCTTGATCCAAAACTGGCCTTTGAAATATTGCTCCTGCACGGCAATGGAATAGGGGGCTACCACCCGATAATCGCCCAGCATATCTAAGGTGCCGGTTCTATCAGGGCCTTTTAGCAACGATTCGATTTCCTGCTGCGCATTGGCTTTTGGATTGGTCTTATATACATCCTGTATCAAGCCATATTTTTTGATTTGGTCATCTTCGGATTGATAGCCGGTGGCATTCCCCTCTGCATCAGTGATCACGACCTGATTCACCATGTTTTCAATACTTTCTGCAAACCGTTCATTCAATACATTGGTATACCCATTGGCTTCGTAGTCCTCGATGAGAGTTCCCTTTTCGACTACATCCAGCTTACTGCCATTCATCAGCAGGGCATATTTCTTCTTTGTTTGCTTCGCCGCCTCGGTATACGCCATGAGAATAATCTGATAGCCAGATTTCCTGACAGCAATGAAAGAAACGGGCGTCCCTGTAGCAAGGATATTGCCCGTTTCGATTCCCAGTTCATTACAAACCGACTCTGTGATACTTTCAGGAGTCATGTCTGTAAATTTACGTGTAGTTTTGCTTTTATTTAGGATAAACAAATTGTCATAGGCAGTGACAGAGACTTTGGACGCCTGCACGTCCCGCTCCAGATGAAATATATGCCCATGGAAGCGAAGCGTGCCGTCCTCATCGTACCCATATACCGTATCGCCGTTATCCAATGGATGATTAGGTAGGTTAGGATCTCGATAGTCCTGCACTACATCAAATACCAACCGGCGGGCTGCCTGCAAACGGGACCCGGACCACTCGATGCGGCTGATTAGCTGCGTGATGTCATCTACATGCTGAGTTTCTTTCCCATCACCATCAGTCGTTATGTATTCATGCTTGACAATCATTTGATGATCAACCTGCCAATCTTATCAGCGTTATTGATAGCCAAGTCCTTCAGGTCATTGCTTTGGGCAATACGACGCCATTTGTTGGCCTGCCCATAGCATTTCTTAGCCACATCCACCACATCCTTCGCCTTTTTCAGTTTAGCTGCCGAATCTGCTTTTTTGTCTGGCGATGGTCTGTCTTTCAAGCCCGTGGTCTTATCTACCTGCTTATTGTTGTTGGCAAGTGGCGTATTCAGATCCTTGTACTCGGTGAGAGTCAAAGCGTAGTAGATATCCCGACTTCCATCCTGTTCTTTGTAATCGAATTTCATGATACCGGTCATAAGGTTGACCGGTGAATCGGTGATAATGATTCTGACAGGCTTTCTGCTTTCCTTCCACTTCCTTAGTTTTTCGACGAAAAAAGACGGTTCAAGCGCATCCCCAACTACGAAGGGGTAGTCATGTACCGAAGCTGGGAAAAAACACTGGAAAGAAATCCGTTGCGCCTGAGGCAGCCCAAAGACGAGTGCCTCGCCTACCTGCTCGACGTTGACAACCTTATTCCCCTGTCCGGTAGATACCTCGTATACACGCGGCGTAACAGGCAGCGTGACTTTTTCTGTTTCACAAGAAAGAATGATCTGCCGCTTTGCGCTGCCTCCACCTAAGATTGCGGAGGCGATATTTAACGCGGTACCAAGTGCTCCCCATGCTTTCATTACGCACCTCCGTAGTTTGCATAGCCCTGTTCGAGGGCTCTCATGATGGTATAAGCGATTTTGTCCATATCGGCTTCGTTTCGCACAACGAACGTATTTCCCGTAACCATGACAGAGTTCCCAGATGCGGTCGAATTCTGTACTTCACGAGAAATGATCTGTGCTGTTTTCCCCGCCGGATAGATCCGGCTGCCCTGCGGCAGGTCGATGAGTTCGCCACCGTGTTCATTGATTTGTGCCAAACCGCCAGAGAAATGCATATCCCCTACGGCATCCATCGGCACGCTGTCACCGACACGCACAGATCCATCGCTTCCAAAAGAGTAATGACTCGTAGCACTGGCAGAAATCTGCGAAACTTTAGAGGAAATCGGTGCCATGACGTTTGCTTCAAACCATGCTGCCGCGCCGCTCCATGCACCCTGCACTGTGCTCCACGCATCCGTAAACGCGGAGCCGATGTCAGCTCCCGTAGTCCCTGCGCTGGCGTCAATAGGATCCCAGACGGAAGCGTCATACCAGCCCGCCACATCGCTCCACTGTCCTTTGATGGACTCGACGGCTTCCTGTCCGTGCGCCTTGAGTCCGTCCCAGACGTTATTCCACAAGTCTCCGATCACCTTCGAGCGTTCTTCCGTTGCCTGCTCCATGGTTTTAGTGATGTCGTCATAGTCCTCGTAGGTCATACCGCGAGACGCATTGTCCCGATACATGGTCGATTCCTTCATAGACTGCAGACGGCCTGCACCAAAAGTTCCATTAGCAAGACCGTTCCCGATATAGTTGCCGAAAACGCTGCCACCCAGTCCACCGATAATCGAGCCTATCAGCGCGCCGGGAACGGCCCCTATGCCGCCGAAAGCACCTCCGATGGCCCCGCCGGCCAGCGCGCCAGCTTTGGAACCGGCATACATGCCGGCAAGTGAGCCGCCCGCCTTTAGAGCTGCAGCACCACGTTCTTCCGGCGCTGCACGGTAGACCTCGTAAGCAGAAGTGGCAAGAGCAGCGCCCATCATGATGCGTCCGAAGATTTTTCCGTACCGGGCGGCTTTCCCTGCATCAATCTTCCCATCCGCTTTTGTACCGGGGATAGAGCCAGCTCCACCGATGCCTGTGCCGCCAGAGCTTACTGTACCATTGACGATAACTGTGTTGGCAGACACCACCATGTCATTTAATGCACCGTTCCTGCCACCGGCAATGCCTCCAGTCTTAGGATGCAGCACATTTGAGACAGCATCGACGCCGTTCTTCGTCAACTTTGCGATCTTATAGAGCGCCCCGACCAGCGCCCCGCCGGCTAGAACGGAGCCTACGCCATCAAGCTGCAGGAACTTGTTCTTCAGATCGACGACGAGCGTCCCGACTATATCAAATACGTCACCAAAATCCAGCCCGTCCTTGATATTTTCATTGAACCGATTTAAGAGCTTCGTACCCTCCTGCGCCAAATCGCGAAGGCCGCTAGATACGTGGCCACTCAGCAGGTTTTTCGTCAGCCCGTCCCATGCGCTTGAAAGATAGGTCAGATCGCCCGCCAAATTATCCAGGCGAGTCTTTGCCATCTTATCCGCGGCACCGCGTGAACCGTCGATGGCTTTCGTCAGCCGTTCGAACTTGTCATCCGATTCGTTAACGATAGCCAGTAAACCGGACATGGCTTCCTGCCCGGCAAGATCAGAGGCAACTTTACCTTGCGTGGCTTCGTCAAGGCCTTTGAACCCTTTTCGCAAATCCAGCAGAATCTTCCGGAGCGGTTTCATCTTCCCTGTTGTCGTGTCGATGGCAGAGAACCCGCCGTCGATGTGCTGGCTCAGTGTCGCCATCGCTTCTTTCACGTCTTTTGTCGGCGATACCAGACGAGTCATCAATGCACGAAGCGACGTGCCGGCCTGCTCCCCTTTGACGCCGCTGTCTGCCATTGCGCCAATAGCGAGCGCCGTGTCCTGAATGTTATAGCCTAGAGCCCCCGCAAGCGGCGCTACATACTTGAACGTGTAACCCATCTTTCCGACATTGGTATTAGAATTGGCAGCCGCTGCAGCGAGCACGTCAGCGAATTCCCCCGCTTCATCAGCCCCCATTTTAAAAGACGTCATAGCGTCCGTTACGATGTCTGATACCGAAGCCAGATCTTCGCCAGAGGCGGCAGCCAGATTCATGATGCCAGGAAGACCGCCGATCATTTCCTCAGTCTTCCAGCCCGCCATGCCCATATAAGTGAGCGCCTGCGCCGCCTCCGTCGTGGTGAATTTCGTTTTCGCCCCCATCTCCAAAGCAGACGCCGTGAGCTTCTGAAATTCTTCGTCTGTAGCACCGGAAATCGCCTTGACGCCGGACATGGTCTGCTCGAAGTCCATGTAGCTTTTCACAGTATTATAAATACCAAAGCCGACCCCCGCACCACCAAGCATCTGCAGCGAAGTATTCATAAGCATGCCAGAAGCAAGCCCATCAAGACTGTTTTTCAGCTTGCCGCCCTTCTGCACTAGGTTAATAGCCACCTCTTTCGAACGGATACTGTTCATCTGGTTCCTGATCCGGGTAATCGCAGGTGTTGCCTTATCCGTCACGGATACTGCCGCCCGATGATTTCCCTTGATCCCAGAAAGTGCGCTTGCGGTCTTCTTGATTTCGGCCGCAGACTTGACAGCAGATTCCGCCAGTCTGCCATTGGCCGTCGTCAGCCGGTCGACCGCCGACAGCGAACCCACTACAGAAGTTTTAAACCCGGAGACGTTTTTCTTCGCGGTCTTGATGGCAGCCGTCATCTTATCCCGCATCTCGAGCGTAGCGCTCAATACATACTGGCTCATCCTATCACCTGCCTTGTCATGCCTACTGCGGCCAGTTTGGCCGCCCTCTCATCCTCTGCCTCCATAGCCGCATGGCAGAAGATCTTCTCGACCGGCGACAGTGAGAAGAAATAAGAGAGAGAATGACCATGGGAAACTAAAAAGGCCGCCGTGGCAGCCTCCCAGTTCCCTTCAATCAGTTTTTTGCGTCGTCGTGAACCTTTCGCACGATGTTTTTGTTATAACCTGCACAATCAAGAATAGCCACGGCGATCCGAGTCATTTCGCCTGCATCAAACAGTTTACGCACAATATCCGTCGGTTCCACGCACCCATAGGCCTCCTGCAGCTTGGCATCCTTCAGATTCGGGGATACTACGCAGTTCAGTACGAGATACGCATCTCCATCCCCCTCCGTAGCTTTGGATTCGAGCACCATCGCTGCCGTCGGTTTCTTTACCGTGATGACGCCGATGGAGGTTTCCATGTCATACTTTTCTTTCTTTGCCGCTGCTACGGCTTCTTTCATTTCGATCAGTTCTTCAATACTTACAGCCATTCTCATACCTCGCTATTCTACTGTTTCAATAAAATTCGCATCCTCAGGAGTGAATCCAAAGGGGAATTCCTTCTCGACCACTTCCCCCTTCTTGAAATTCATCAGAGCAAGCTCATTAAAGAATACATTATCAATGGACACGCGTTCCTTCTGTCCATCTACGGCATCCGGATCATCCAGCAGCCCCACAAGCGTAGCTCTCGGATCATGGCCATTTTTCCACTCCTCCAGATAGGCGTTAATGTTGCGGTTAATGACAGACTTGATCGTCAGTGTACCCGAACCGGTGAGGGATACGATTTTGGAGTCTTTGGAATTGCCAATCAGCACGTCCTCGCGGTCTGCCGTTACCTTACATTCAAAGGATTCAATTTCAAAGAGAAGTTCACCATCCCACCATACTTTTCCGTGGGAACCATTCCAGCGACGACGGCCTCTGTATTTCACATCTTCTGCAGCTCTAGCCATTATTCATGCCTCCTACATTACATAACAAATACAATTTTCAGATCTTCCATGGCGTTGACTGGCTTCACACTGCCAGCCAGTACCACATTAGTACCTGTATTGTACTGACGAATCTGCATAGCCGTCATGATGGATGTATCTTCCCCGTGGAGCTTAGCATAATTCGCCTGATACTGTTCATCGATATCTACCGTGTTATTGCCGTCACGGTCAATAACATTGCCTTTGATTTCATCGAAGTATACCAGAATAGCGGTGATGAAGAGCATTTTATGGTCATAGTCATTGATGACTTTACCAACATAGTACTTCTTGAACGTATCACGGATATCATCGGTAATCATATCGACTGCTTCCATAATCTTGATGTAGCGGAAATCTTCGCCTTTATCTGTGGTGAAGGTAGTCAGAGAATTGCATGCACGGGCAATCTTGACTCCATCCCCATCCTGTTCATCAAAGAGAAGCAGCTGGCCTTTATCAATAAGAGAATCGATATCTTCATACTGTTCTACCTCTTCGACTTCGGTCAGCTTGAAATAGGTGGCAGAACGGTCAAGCGCAAGACCGGCCAGAATACCGGTGATACGAGCGGTGTACTGGAGAGCAGTGTAGGTGGTATACACCGGATTCCCCTTGGAATCGGTATCAGTCTTTACCTTGATGCCACCGGTGCAGAAATTAATGATGCCTTCGTGGTCCGCTGCCTGATTAGCTACCACAGCCTTGAAAGTCTTTCTCTTGTTTCCGCGCTCAGACTTGATCCAAGAAACGATATCCTGCTGCTCCTGCTCAGTACTGTTCGGATAGCAGAGATAATTCCATTTTACGCTTTCCAGTTTTGCAAGGATACCGGCCAGTTTCTGAGTTGGTTCAGAGATGTCTGCTTTTGGCAGAGTATATACCAGGATGCGAAGCGGTGTCCCCAGCAAGCACTTTTTAATCAGATCCACGTTTTCCGCGGTCAGTCCTTCATCTGGGATGTCAGAAACATCGTTGATTTTGTAGTACTTGCTGACATCAGTTTCCTCATTTTTGAGGATCATCGCCACAATGCCTCGAGCGCTGCGCTTGATAGCCGTAGTTCCCTTGGTTTTGAAATCAATCAGTACCTGTGGCAATCCAAAAACTTCAGCTTCATTTGCCATATTGTTACTCCTTCCTTAAATTGAGCGTCAGCTCTTCCATCAGTTCAAATTCTTCCTGACTCATGTCAGCGTCCGTGAACTGTAACCGGAAAATATAATGCAGCACTTCATCATGGACAGTCGTTTCGGCTTCCGGAATGGTGATGGCTCTATCTTCTACATAAAAGACAGGGCGAATCGCCAAATCGAGGATCTGACCAATATCATAAATCTTCATCCGGTCAATCCGTCCGAATAAGTCCTCATCAGGAATATACTGGATGTCAATCTCGATATTGCGGTCATGATATACGCCTTCCCCATCCACCGTAGATGTGTAGGGCTGCATTTCGACATAAAAATAAGGCGCATCCGATTTTTCTACATTATCGAAGTGCACCTTACAATCTGGAAATTTGTTTTTTAGTAACGCCGTAAGCGTTTTCTTGAGACTTCTATAGGTAATCATGAGAGCAAATCCTCCATGATGGTTTCTGCATCCGCCTTGAATTGCCTTTCCGTTTCCGCCAATCCTTCATGAAGCATCTTCGCACCGGGAACGAACCGCGTGCGGCCCTTCCTATCCTTCGCCCACCCGCCTCCGCGCTTTCGTATGCGGTGCCCGAATTCTACATGCCCCGCATAATGCGTATTGTTGTAAACTGTAGCAGCCCCCTTGACGGCGCGGCCCCTATGCCAACCGTTTCGAAGCGTACCGGTATCCACCGGTGTGTTGTCCTTGACACGACCGTTCAGAAGCTCCGCCTGCTGCGCGACGAACTTGTTTCTCTTAGCCAGTGATTGATCCAAAATGCTTTGCAACTTGGCATCCAGCTGGTCGAAGCCGGTGATTTCTTCGCCCATCAGGCCTCCTCCCCTTCCCGTTCTGCGTTAATTTCCTTGTGAGTAGGATAGTTCAAAGCCTTACCTGCACGAAGCAGAAACTGCTGCTCCGCTGCCGTCTGAATGGCCAGAATGTCATTAGGCCGTATATCATACTGAGGGTCACAATCAATGCGGAGCTTTTGTGTCAACACATCGCCCCGATCGGACTGTTTCCCTGTCAAGCTGATTTCGTAGCTGCCCAAATGGCAGGGAATCTCGTGATAGATTTCATCAATCCTATAGTCGTCAGCTCCCTCTGCATCCAAAGAAGCGACTTGTCTGGACACAGTCATGCGGTCATTGTACATAAACTGTTTCAGCAACCGCTTCATTCCTACGAATTCCATGGCTGCCTACCTCCCACCTTGCGGAAACGGTTCAGCTTTGGTTTCAAACTCTCGAAGTCTGCTTCATGGGGATTTCCAGTAGAAGATACATCAGCTACCGCAAAGGTAAATTCCGTATCATTCTGTTTCAGAGATTTCAGCGGTGCTTTTTCTCCTGAAGTCTCCGCATCCATCCACTTAGTAATAAGCTCCACCGCCGTATAAATCAGGCTATCAGGGAAATCCTCTCGGTGGCAGTAGTCCACCACATCCACTACAAACTTCTCCACGTACATTCGGAGCTTTGTATCGTTGATGATAGGCGATTCCTCTACCATGCCGTTATAATCCCCTTTGACCTCCATGATTTTGTCATAAATGGCCGCATTGGCTTCCTCTTGGGAAATATATTTCATCGCATCACCTACTTTCTAGGGTATCAAAAAAGCACCTGCAACTCGCAAGTGCTTTTTGTTTAAAATATCACTGTATCCCAAATTTCCTTATCAAATTGAGGAATTGCTTGCTTCGTTTTTATCGCACGCCAAAGTTTCTTCGCTGCTAATTTATACTCACTTGCAACAGGGTGTACAGGATCCAATAATGTAACACGCTCAAGAGAATGCTGGCCGAATACTTTTAAGTATTCCGTCTTTGCACGAGTTAAATCCGCCATTGCTATATCAAGATTAGTCCCGAATACGTCTGCAGACATATTAATCCCCCCGTTTATGCCATTAATATCAGACCAATAATAAGATTAAGATATTCTCTATCATCTGTTATTATAGCATAATTCCGCGTTTCCGTCCCGTCAGAATCGACGCTAATGCTTTTCACAAATTTTGTGGGTTCATAGATTTGTTCCAGCCCCATGCTAAGAACTTCTGAAGCACTGGTGTATTCTTTACCAATATATGGATTGATAAAATCGTCCTTTTTAGTAATCTCGGTATCATTATACCCAAATCCTGGAAATAATTCCGCCAACGCTACTGGGTTCTCATCTTTAGTTCTTTGAGCGATAAAATCTTTTGATATTTTTAAAGCGTCGGAATTAAAGAATTCTACATAATGCCCAATTTCATGAAACGGAGTTGTTTTTCGCACGCCATTCATATGGATAGAAACATAATTCTCACGGTAATTGTCGAACTTTGTAGCATAACGTTTCCCGTTTGCCATTACAGCCCCGCTAATAAAGAATCCTCTGTCAGCCTTGAGCGTATAAAGCTTCCGACTTGTAGCGTCCAAGTAATCTGCCCATGCCTTTGGGTATACAGAGAATGCATTTCTTAGCATTTCTTTATTTACCTTAGAACTGCCTTTAGCCCACTGGTCATCTCGGATGGTACCTCCCATTTCTCTAAAGTTTCCGAAAATTTCCTTTAGCTTTTGTTTGTCCCCAGTATGCTGGTCTACTTTTAACAACTGATTTACCATTTCACCTATATGACACACATCAGATACGCTCATATCCTTAAGTGGTTTTTGTGAGATAGCGTCTTTAATAGACTGGATTGATAGCGGGGGTTTAGCTGGAGCTGGCTGTAGGATAATATACTTTTCATGCCATGTATCGTATGTCATACCCTTGGGCACATGTACCGTTTTTCCATCAATATTTCTAGCAGTTCGAGCGCCCTCTTCGCTATGCCAGCCTTTCAGGCTGCCCGCGATTGTACTTCGACAGTTAGGATGAAGTGGCGGTGCATTTTCACCAGGGCGGTATTCATCAATGGAATAGACATGCCCGTCATGTGACCGGCATATAACAGAAGTACGCCTGTCTAATGTAGCAATGAAACGGTAGTATTTCATGCCGGACTCTTTGATACTGTCAGCGGCTGCACGATTCTGAACACAGTTCATTTCCGTGCGTACTAACCTTCTCGCATTGGAGAGCCCGGCATGCATTTTATCTTCTACCATTTTTGCCATCTGAGGGACGGACAGTCCGCGGTGCAGCCCATTCGACACGACTGTGCGAAGGGCCGTGCCAAGCTGCTGGTCATTCTTCCAGATCCGCTGGCTATAGGACTTTCCGCTCCACGGAGCAGCGGCGATTTTTTGTGCCGTATCATCATCAATGGCGACATTCGCCTTCATGATTCCCGTCCGTTCTACCACGTCATAAATGCCGTGGTAGAAACGATCCTTGTAGGCATCCATCAGAAAGTCCGTCATGCAGTCTTCTGTCTTACGTCCCAGCCTGTCAAGAGCCTTCAGCGTTTCTGCATAGAGCTTATCCAGACGCGAAATGCGGCTTCGCATAGCGAGAGTTTCCAGTTCCTCCGACAGAACGCTGCCGTTCTCGATCCCCTGCAGGTATTCTTCCATGCTCATCCGCCAGACGCGATATTCATCGCCCGTCAACAGTCTGTGCGCTTCTGCCATAGATAGTTTGTTATCTTTCGCGAAGCGCCCATACAGAGCAGCGATGTCCCTTTGGATGTCAGCCAGAGCCTGCTCATAATACGCCGCCAGATCGCGCTCTACGGTAGTCTGGCAACGATTGTGCCACGCTTCCTCGTAGGCAGTGGCTCTAGCCGCCCAGTATGCTTCATTCTCTGACTGCTTATCCATCATTAGCCGACCTTATGCTTCAGGGCTACCATGCGGATAGCTTTGGATTCATATACACGATTCCAATTGGTGGCATCCGCCAGTTCCGCGCGAGTTGGGGATTCCGGATTGGTCCTCTTCTTGTTGGTCCATGCTACTCCACGTGGATGCATGATAAAGCAGCGACGGTTATAGAGCATGTCTACGCCAGCGCCGTCATCCGGGTCACGTTTGGTTTCGGTCTGCACGAAACGAACCGGAGAACCTTCTCCGTAAGCAATGGCACCGGTACCGAAGAAGTAGGTGGTATATACACCACTCACTACAGGGCATCCATCATCTACGATAACGCGACGGCCCTGATAGATATCGAATTCTACGTTGGTAGAATCTCTTTCGGTAGAAATGAGGTTCTTTTTCTTCAGGTATGCTTTGGTAGCAGAATGCATCACCACAGCGGAAAGCTGATCCTGTGCATCGCCCATGAGCTGGAGGGTATCGATGACTGCAGAGGCAGAAATGTTGGCAGCTTCCCCTTCCAGTGCAGAAATATCCAGAATATGGTCTTTCATGGAAGTAGAAGCGAATACGCCAGCAAGGATATTGATGAGTTCCTTCTGGTACTGTCTAGCCCAATAGCCTGCTACCAAGTCGCCAATAGCGGCCATCGGGTCCTTACCAGCCAGTGCGGCAGACAGATTGGAAGCACTCCATTTCTGTCTACGCATGATGGTAGTGGATACATCTTTCTTGGATGTGATTTTCTGTGCTTCGATGGTCCGCCCTTCTACGATGTTGTCAGCGTCTCCCTGCAGATCTTCGAAGAATGGCATGTTGTGAGTACGTGCTGCTTCGCTCGCCAGGGCATCGAATGCCGGGCTTCTAGTAATAATACCTGAATTGAAAAATGCAGATTTCTCCATGGTTTTCTGCACTACGTATGGATTAAACAGTTCCGGGACGATGATATCGGAAATAGTAGTTCCTGCCATTTGTATTGTCTCCTTTTAGATTAAATGGTTACTCCGGCGGCCTGTGCGAAGGCTTTGGCCTGTTCCGGGTTTTCTCTGAACAATCTTCCCTGTTCAGTGAGGTTAAACGTACCTTTTGCGAATGGATTGGTGCTGGGGTTTCCGTTTCCGCCTTTGGGATCATACTTCGGGTTAGGGCCGGCCTGCTTAAACAAAAATGCTTTGTTTTTCTGCAGTTCCTTCAGCTGTTCGTCCAATCCGGTGATTTTTCCATCGTCACCAAGGATGAGTTTGGTCTTGTCGAACAAGCTGGAAACAATGTCCACATCCTGCGCTTTGTCCACAATAGCCAGTTTGATAGCGTCATTGATACGGAGTTCTTTCATTTTCGCATCAGCTTCCTCTTGGGCCTTCTTGTTGGCATCCTGCAGGGATTTAATCTGGTTCTTCAATGCGTCCAGATCACCGGTAGACTTTTTGAGGGTTTCCAGTTGTTTGTCACGGTCCGCTACAGTAGCGGTTAAGGTCTTCTTTTCCTCGTTGACCTCATTGAAACGAGATTTTGGTACATACGCACCATCTAAGAAAGCAGTCAGCGCTTTTTTTGCTGCTTCCTTTTTATCGGCTGCGATGCCCAATTCAGCAAATAATTCTTCCTGATTCATAAAATCCTCCTCCGGTTTTTACCGTGGTTCACCTGCCACGTTAGGAAATAAAAAACTAGTCATCTTTCTTGCCATCCAAATCCCCTCCATAGGGATCAGCCTGCGCATCCTGCTCTTTGCGTTCCTTTTCGATCTGTTTTGCTTCTGCTTCTGGATCATCCACGAATGGATGGCGGGATAAGATCGTCTTATTGGAAACAATGCCCACGGAATTGCTGCACATGGTTACAAGGTCAGAGTCATTTTTAATGGACGTTCTCGTCCATATCTGTACGATGCCTGCTGTGTCCCTCCCATAATGCTGCAGTATCGCATGAAGCAATTCGTCGAACCCCATGCGGAATTGGACTTCCATCTGCCCCGCCTTGAGTTCCAGCAGGGAATAAACGAATTTCATGGCTTCGCCGGAAGTCTTATCCAGTCCCTGCTGCTCCGGATCTACCCCCTGCCCCATGGTAAAGATCGCCTTTCGGGTGATTTCCAGCATCTTATCCCTGGCTTCTACCGGAATATCGATATTTAGAGTGGACACCCCAGATGAATCCCCTGTACCTGCAGATTCCACGGAAATGGTTTTGTAGTATTTCAGGTTCTTCAGGAATTCGTTTAGGTCTTCCCCGCCGTAATTGGTCAAAATAAAAATGACCTCTTGAATATCCTCCAGGTCATTCATGAAACCGCTTAACGTTTTGTCATAAGCGTCTATCAGCTTTTTGATTTTATTGAGGTCACTGGTAGCTCGTTGATTGTTGCGGAATGGGATAAACGGCACCCGGCCGAAGTTATGGATAAACTGGTTATCCGCTTCAGACAATCCCGCATTGTAAAAATCAGCAAAGCAGCCATAAGGGAATAGCCTATCCATCGTTTCATCCGATTCCGGGATTCGATAAGCCTCACATTCCCGGTCATTCCAATACTCATAAACCTTGTAGGCGTCACCGTTATCATCGTACTCACGATACACGCGGAGCACTGCCAGCAGATCATGGGACAATTTGGGCGACCAAATCGGGATGATCTCCTCACTGGGTACTACGGCATACTGGAACTTCCCATTCTCATCTATCCAGTAGTGCAGCCATCCGACCCCTGCATTGGATGCATTGGTGGCCAGCTCTTGGATTCTGCTTGCATAACTGCCTCCCAGTGTATCAGTAATCACCTTATTGACGTCATCGCTATGTGTATCAAACAAAGGTGGGGCAGTAAAAAGGTAAGACACCTTCTGATCCACCAGCAGGCTGTAAAAGCTCATGGGGATTCGATTGTCTGCCGTGCGCATGGGGTTCTCGATATCGCCCTTTGCCTCTTTCTCCTGCCTGCTGGGAGCGAATAGGATATCATTCAGGTTGTTGTAATACCTGTCAGCCGTCAGGGCCCGCTTTAAAAATTCGCTGTGACCGGTGACATATTTCTGTATCATTTTTCTAGCTACGGTTAAATCCACGTTCTCACCTCCTTAAAACCTTCACTCTAGCCCTAGCCATTTCATTCTGGCAGGCGTATCTCGTGGCATCGATGGCGTGGTTGTCTGCGTCAGGGTAGGCAGAAATAAACTGCCCCTGACGATTTCTCTCGTATTCGTAGCAGGTAAATTCCCTGTATGTGTTCGGGCACCTGCGCTTATCAATGTATATCTTCCGCCTTTCCTGCAGCCATTTGATGCCGTAAGCTACGCTATCAGGCCCTTTACGGCATCCGATAATGTTGAAGCCCATGTCACGTATTTCAGCAATGCTCTTCGGCTCTGCAGAATCGGCAATGATCGGTGCCGTGAGGTGCCTGGCGCGCAGGATTTGCGCCACAGCGCGGTTCGTGAGTTTCTGCTGGTATACCTCATCAAAGATATACAGCTCTTCCTTCTTGGCGTCATAGTGCATTTGGACAAAAGCCAACGGATCGACTGCAAAGCCAAAGTCCAGCCCGCAATGCAGCCTGTCGAATTGTGCAATCATCTCATCGCTCATGCGCCGATCCTCCACATTCTCGAAGACGGCACCGCCGGTCCCGGTGACTTTTCCCAGATACTCATGCTCGTAGCTCTTGAGATTCTTCCCCTTCAGCTTTTCTGCTTCCAGCAGGAACTGGCTGCCTAGCCATTCCTTCGGGACCTGCAAATAGGTGGAATGGTGTATCAGTCTGTCCGCATCGTCATAGAGCTGTTCTTCGTTCACCCAGTTGTTTCTCGACTTTGGCGGGTTGAAAGAACAGAACTCCCAGTATTTATCACCGCCGCGAAGCAAGGACTGGTTCAGATTCCGGATCTCTTCCATACCGGCGAACTGGTCGAATTCTTCAAACCACACCACGCCGATATAGCCGAACGGCGGCTTGATGGACTTGAGCTTCATGGGATCATCATCGCCCATGAAATAAATCTTCTGCCCCGTATGCTTCAGGGTGATTTCCGGCGGGGAAATCTTTGCAGAAAACAAACCATTAAGGCCCATAGCATCAATTCCCCATAACACCTGCGGATAAACCGATGTCTTGATGGTGTTCCCGACCTTTCGGAGCACGACCGCGTGACACCTGGGATTTTGCAAAAGCAGGATGGGAAGCATGACACTCACAAAAGACGACTTCGTACTGCCACGGCCGCCTTTCATCCAATAATGGGTGTAACGATGATGAATGATGTCTTGGAAGACAGCATCAAAAGCAGGCCCCACATGGTCCGCTACGTTAATCTCCATCATCCCCGCCCCTTTCAAACTTGAATGTAATGTGTGCCTCACCGTCAGCATCTTCCGGCCTGTCCAGTCCATAGCGCTTCGCCAGCTGCACCGCCGCTTTGATACGATCATTAGCCCCGATTTGCTTTTTCATGGTTTTTGCTTTGCTGCGGCCGCCGCCAGTCCCTTCCACGACAACGACCTCCTCTTCGATTTCCCCGCGCATGGCCGAGGTGAGATAGAGGAGCACTTCGCGGGCATCGGCGATCTGCGCGTCCTCGAGCTCTTTCAACCGGGCCTCCAGTACTTTTCTGACCGTAGGTTTTCGTAAGTTTTCACGGCCCATCACATCAGCATTGCGTGATTTATAGCCTGCCCGTCTAGCGGCTTCCGCCGCATTTCCCGTCTCGATATATGCGTCTACGAACCGCCGCTGCTTCACCGTCAGCGACTTCATCCACTGTCACCACCTCACTTCTCGAAAATAGCAGCAAAAAAGCCCGCGTTGCCGCGAGCCTTTTGCAAAGGAGGAAAACGATTTACAATGCCTTTTGCCCAATTCCTTTTCTATAGTTTAACACATTTTTATGTTCAGTCGTGTTCAATCATGTTCAATAGTGTTCAATCTTTCTTGAATCAAGCCTAGTCCCTGCTCGAGTTTCAGATACAGACTGGTTCTGCTGTAGTGCAGCCGGGCGGACATCTCTTTCCAGCTCTCCCCGAGGACATAGCGATGCCACAGGATCTGCCACGTCACCTCATCGTCTCTGACCGTGTTGATGAGGGCTTTGGCCCGTTCCGTCATGTCTTCCAGCTCGTTCTGTGCGTCCACCAGCTTCTGCCGCTCTTCTTCGAGAGCTGCCAGCGTGGCATCGATGGTGGATTTGTTCGAGGTCTGCACCCGCTCGGTGAAGGCGAGCCCCGTCACCGATTCCGCCCGGGCCGTATTCTCCGCCAGCGCCTCTTCCATGCGCCGCACCTTCCTGCGCTTTTCCCGTACCATTTCCAGAAAATCCTTCACATCATTCATCGGCAGCCTCCTCGTACCAATTCACCGACAGCCGCCATCATAGCGTCCTGCCCTTTTTTCTTTGTAGCCAAAGCCCGCATCACCGCCTCGTCCATCGTACCCTTAGCTATCAGGTGATGGATGATAACGGGCTCTTTCTGCCCCTGACGGTCCAGTCGGGCATTGGCCTGTAAATACTGCTCCAGGCTCCACGTAAGACCATACCACACGATGATATGGCCGCCCGCTTGTAGATTTAGCCCATAGCCGGCGCTGGCCGGATGGGCCAGTAGCATCTTGATACGCCCCGCATTCCACGCGCGGATATCCTCTGCGTTCTTCAGCTCTCTGGCTTCCTTGAATTCCTCCAAAATCCTAGCTAAGTCATGGCGGAAATTATAGAACACAAGAATCGGACCACTGGCAGCGTCTGTGATTTCCCTTAACGCCGCCAGTTTAGCCCGGTGTACTTCCACCACATTTTTCTCATCGTCATATACCGCCCCGTTAGCCATCTGAAGCAATTTATTACTTACCGCTGCGGCCGCGGTAGCCGTTATCTCCTTCCCTTGCAGCTCCAATACACAGTCCTTCTCCATCTTCTTGTAGACCCCCCACGCTTTGGCATCCAGTACTACAGGAACCTCCACAGGTGGAAGCCTCTCAGGAAGCTCCAAATAATCCGACGCCTTCATAGAAATACAGATATCCTTGATACGGTCATACACCTCTCTTTCTGCTTCCTCGTTTCGGATGCGGTAGCTATACACGATGGGGCCGTTCTGTTTATCCGGTATGAAATAGTTATTTCTGTACTCTGTAATTGTCTTCCCCAGCCTATCGCCCCCGTCCAGTAAATAAATCTGCGCCCACAGATCCATCAGGCTGTTTGGCCTTGGCGTACCTGTCAGGATAATGACCTTACGGAAGCACGTCCGTACCTTCTTAAGCGCCCTCCAGCGTCTTGTCTTCGGGTCCTTGAAACTGGTACTCTCGTCGACCACCAACATAGTAAAAGGAAGCTTCCCATTGTAGTACCGTATGAGCCACTCCGTATTTTCCCGGTTAATGATATAGATATCGGCCTCCGCGGCCAAAGCCCTTATACGCTGCTTTTTTGCCCCTAGTACGGTACTGATGCGTAAGCCCTTGAAATCCTCCCACTTGCCCGCCTCGTCCTGCCAGGTAGCCTCTGCCACCTTTTTAGGCGCGATGATCAGAACCTTGTCAACTTCCAGAAGATCATAGATTTCTATCAGTATGGCCATCAAAGTGATCGCTGTTTTCCCCAGCCCCATATCCAGAAATACCCCCGTGCCATGGTGGGACAAAATATGGTTAATTACGTTCTGTTGATACTTGTGTGGGACAAACCGCATGATCACGCCTCCTTACCCGTAAACTCACGAAGGCCTTGACCGTCTTCTTGTTGTCAATGGTTACCACCTGACAGCCCAGTTTTCGGAGCCTCCTCATCACAAACCGTTGTAAGGCCCTAGGTTTCTTATGAGGTGCCTTCAGCTCTACAAACCAGAGAACCCCGCCCGGTAGTATAACAATCCGGTCGGGCACCCCTGCCATTCCGGTGGATACAAATTTCAAGCTTTGCCCGCCTTCCAGGCTGACAATTCTTGCGAGATATTTGTCAACTTTGCTCTCATCTAGCATCTTCATTTTCCTTTCTGTAAACGGTGTAAACAGAAAAACAGAGTTTTACTTAGCTAGGGCGAATTATAGAATTTATAGAGCTTATAGATACTATAAAGGTCTATAAATCCTATAATTTCAACATCTCCATAGAAAAACCGTTTACATTGTTTACACATCCTGTTTTCTTAGATATTTTCTAGTTTCATAGCGTAAACAGAGGGCGTAAACGAAATTATAATTTCGTTTACGCCTAAAAATAATTCCGTTTACATCTTCCCCCCTATTATTTGTAAACCTAGCTGTATCTAAAATAGACTCTTTGGATACCATACTCTCCCCCAAATCTCCCCGTCGTCCCCGCCTTCCAATCGGGCAGCGACTGCATAATGGCATTGAGCTCCCTAGCGTCCAGGTTCTTCATATCCTTCTTGTTTCCTTCCAGCAGTTCACACCAGATTTCTAGGATGCAGACCCTGCGCCGCTGTACCTTTCCCTTTTCCGCTATCTGCACCGGGTCCCGTAGATAATAGCGCCTGGAACCTATATCCAGGGTCTCCCAATCTTCCGGTAGCAAGGTATCCAAGTAAGACTGCACCAAGGCTTTCCGTTCCGCACCCTCTGTATGCTCTTCTTGCAGCTTTCTCGCTACTTTGAGGCTTTCCGCGGAGAGCTCCAAGTCAAGGGTCTCCTTTTCCTGATACCACTGATATACCTCCGCCCACAGCTGATCGATATAGTCCCTATCCAGCTCGACTATAGGCCGCCCCATAGCTTCACAGGAAAGCGCCCAGAAGCGGCGGCCGCCGGTCCTATCCTTTAAGAAATCGGTCTCGTTAGTCGTAGCCGCAAAAACGCATTGGCGGGGGTAACTCTGATACCGACGACCATAGGCCGCCCGATACTTGTCCTCGGTACGGGAAATAAAGGCCTTGACCTGATCATTCTCCGCCCTAGTGGCCGCCTGCATTTCAGAAAGCTCGATGATCGTATGACCCAGCAGCATCTCCATAGCATCCTTGCCTTTGAAAGACACCAGTGAATCACAGAACCAGCGGCCCCCTAGCCTGGCCAGCACCGTACTTTTACCGATACCCTGCGGGCCCAAGAGTACCAGACAATAGTCGAACTTATACCCGGGCCGCATGACGCGAGTCACAGCAGCTAGAAGCCACTTCTCCGTTACCTCCCGGGTGTAGACGCTATCCTCTACCCCCAGCCAGTCGATGAAAATACTCCTGGCTCGTGGCGTGCCGTCCCAGGTAAGCCCCGCCAGATACTCCCTGACCGGGTGGAAGGCATGCCGCCCTGCCACTTCAGACAGCGCATCATCGATGACTTGACGGCTTACCAATTTGTAGGTGGTTGATAGATAGTTACGAAGCCCCGCGTCGTCAGTGTCCCTCCAGTTCAAATCCCTATAGTCTTCCCGGGTTCGCCAAGGGACTTTATGCTTTATCTGCATACGGGATGCAAAAGTGTTCGTACCTACCGCGTCTTTCAGGTTCTCGTCGTTTTCCAGTATCAGTTTGAAATTGAACGCATTAGGAAGAATTTTGGGATGTTCCCCGTCACTCCATTCAAGCTTCGCTTTCCAATCTATGCCCTCGACCTTTTCTTCGCCAAAGGCCGCTCCCAGACTGGCCAAGCTCTCATTCCTTAGTATTTCCTTGACATCCGGATCGTTTCTGGCGAACTTTTTCATTGCGGTGAAGGATGGCAGCTTAGCAACCGGAGTACCTGGTACTACCTCCTCGTCCTGGTCGCCATAGTAGTGAATCCGTACCAGATCGAAGGCATTACACAACCTGTTACCCGCCGGATCCGTGGCATGATGGGAATACATAAACTTATCATCGTACACCACCGCCCCGCCCACCGTACTCCCGGGGGCGTAGGTGTAGCGATCATCTTTCTCTGTCGGGGTGTAGACGTTGGCCAGGAAGCCCCCAATCGCCCTAGAGATAGGGTAGGCCCTGCAGAAAGCGCCGATAACGCCCCCTTTCGTCAGCGGGTCCGCCTGTCTTCCCGTGGCCAGCTTCTTGATAACTTTGGATTCTCTGGCACTGGCCGGCCAGGTAGACACGTCGCGCCAGTCCTCATAGGTGGCCAGTATCGCGTCCGGGTCTAGAAACTCCGTATCCTGGTGCCGCATGATATAGGGCGCATCGCTAGGACAGGAAGGCAGATACATCAACCGTTCAATATCGTAGGTAGTGGGATCCATGGCTTCTATATCCACCATGTCCGCCAGCTTCCTAGAAATGGCCTGGTATTCTTCCGGCGTTACATTTCTACCTAAAGGCACAACCAGGCGATACCGCGGCGATTCCTCCGTATGGCTGTGGGTGGAGTAAACCGCCCAAGCGCAGGGCAGCACGCCCAAACGGTCTAGGAAGTCCTTACTGGCGGAATCGGCATCGAGTGTTACTGCACTACGATACAAGACACAATCTTTCTTGCGCCGTCCATCCTTCAGGCGGCCACACACGAAGCCGCCCACATCCTTACGGTTATCTCGCTCTGACTTCTTCATGGCACGGTACTCTGACATAGTCTCCCCGGTTCTCGCCGGGGTTTCTAGCCGCGCTACCAGTTCGTCCCATGTCGTCGTCCGATTCTTCCAGCTCTTTGAGAAACGGCTAGGAGCCGTGGCTATAGCTAATTCCTTATTCAAGATGTCACCTCCCTCACGTCCGACGTGGTATTGTAGCTAATACCGCACTGTTTCGCCCAGGTAACGACCGCGGCGTTTACGTCTGGTACACGACTAACTGCCTTATTGGCAAAAAGCTTTGCTTGCATAAGGCTGCGGCGTCTTACCTCGATGCAGATTTTAGGCGTATGGTCCTTATAGCCTACTACAATCAGCGAATCTTTCGCCCGCACACGGTCGCAGTAGGATCCCACACAATTGTGCATCAGCCGTCCTGTCTCCCGTATAACCCCCGTACTTTTAGGAAGTCGGAAAAGGAAGCCGTCTACTTCCTTTTCCATGTTCCTTTCCTCGGCATCATAATGTAATGGGATATCCTTGTATACCTGTTTGTCATACAGCCTTGTCAAAGCATCGTGCATATCTCGGGACCGTGGTTTCTGCGCCCAGAATAGAGCCTTGTTTTCGTCTGTAAGTAGGTCATAAGTGCGGGTCGTGTCATCCTCCTCCGTCCCCCAGTCTGCAGTAAGAAGCTTCATCACAAAGTTCTTCACCGCCGCACTTCCCCGGTGCTGTAGAAGCGCAATAGTAAAGGGGCACGATATCGTTTTATGGCGGCTTATCGTTTGCAGGCACTTCGCCGCCCCTTCCACGAAGTACTCAGGGGTCTTGAGAATAACGCCCAGCTGCTTGAGGTTGTCCAGATCCATGAGAGGCACGGTAGGAAGCAGCGACAGTGTTTTCTTGCCCCCGGGAAGCCTATAGGCCCCCTTCATAGCGTATACGTAAGGCTCCCCATGTCTTCCCCTGTCCATCAGGTTCATCAGGTCTAAAATCTCGTCCTTATCAGGTGTAAAGAAGCGTTCATCACAAGTGAGGTTTCGCCCCTCTGGGAAAGTCCAACGCCAGGCCAGATTGGCCAAAGGGTCCTCTAACATTCCCCGTTTAAACTTCCCACCCTTTGACGGTACATACACGGATCGTATTTTATGCCCCACTCGCTTTTCCAGCCTTTCCGTCACCGCCGCGTAGAGCGCCCGGATAAAGGCATCTAGCTTTTTCCGTTCCTCGCCGTGAATGCTGCTATCCTTACTTAGATACTTAAGCGGGGTATCCCTTAGCCGGATATACCCCTCGGGCACATCCCCCTCTACCACCCTGAATGGACAAACCAACCCCAGGCGTTCAAGTCGCCGACCGCCCGCCCTTAGCACCTCCACAGAATGGTTCTCACAGTCAAAACGGATTTTTAACCTTCTCCGCACGCCGCACAGTGCAAATTTTTCCGTGTCCAATCGGGCATTGACCGTTACGATATCCAAATTCAGAGAGTTCTTGTATTCTTCCAAAGACAGTCGGATCTTATAGGGAATGTACAGTGGGCGATTGTTAGAACACCAGTACTCGCGCGCCGTATAGTTATCGTATAAACTCAGGGAACGGCCGCACAAAGGGCAGTGGTACTGCGCAATATCTGAAAAAGGATATATGGAGTTTGGAAGGCCGCAACAAGCCAGGAACCCTGATTCACAGGAGGTGCATATGAACTGGACTGCCCTCTTTCCCATGGTATAAAGCGCCCCCGATTCATCAGCGCCCGAGCCGATGACACAAATAGCAGAAAAAAGCTTGTCGTTTTCGTAGACCGCTAAAGTTTTCATAAGACACCTTCTTAAAATAGATCATCGAGTTCTTCGTCTGGCTTTTCGTCGAATAAGTCTGGATCCTTCTTAGGTTCTTCTTTCTTTGCTTTCTTCGTGCGCTTTGGTTTCTTTTCTGCCTCCATATTCTTCATAGCATCCATGGCGTCTACAACGGTCTGCGCCGCTTCGATGCAGTCCGAGCAATACTGCTTGCTCTTGGCCACTCTATCTACCATAGCCGCATAATCGGAAGCGTGGGGATACAGTTCCGCCTTCTGTTCTGCGGTCATATTTTCCCAGTCTTCCAGGACCTTCAGCCCCTTCTTTCCCATTTCTACCTGCTGTTCAAAAGCGCGGTATACTCGTGTATCCATTGATAAGTTCCTCCTAGTCCTTCATGTAGTAATGATGTTCAAATCCATCCGCATTTTTAATGAGCCCCTTTTCCCAGGGTTCACTAATGCACATAAACTGTATAGCTTCCTTCAGGCTGCCTTTCCCTTCCGGCATCTCCATGATGATTTCGTCATGCACGTGCATCAGGATTTTATAGCCCGCCTGTTTTAAACGGTACATGGCAGCCGCCAGGCAATCCCTAGCGGTAGCCTGTACCAGGTTTTCTACTAACTTGCCTCCGTAGGTTTCCAGAGTTCCCCATTTCCTAGTGCCCTGCTCCATACCTGCATAGAGGATAGAGTCGCCTCCAAAGCGGTTCTTACCAATTCGAGGGCGAATATATACCAAATGCCTTCCAGAGCGCAGACGGACGAAAAGAGCCCCCTTTTTGACTAAAAATTGAAAGCCCCCTTGCTTGATAGTGATAGGTCTGCCCGGTTTTTCTATGGCACGCCTTGCCGCGGCATCCACATCCCACCAAAACCGTACGATATTGGGGCTGGCTTTGCGCCAGTGTGTCACGATGCCTTGTAGCTCTTCATCGGAGAGCCCCATCTTGTCAGCTCCCATAGCTTTTAGGGCGCCTACACCGCCGCCGTACCCGCAGGCCAGGGTGGCTATTTTGCCCTTCTGCCTCAGATGACCATTGACACCGTGCTTGACTACCGGAACATGGAACATCGCGGAAGCCGTAGCGCAGTAAATGTCTTTCCCTTCAGCGAATGCCTTTTGTTCCCAAGTCTCCCCGGCCAGCCAGGCGATTACACGGGCCTCGATAGCGGAATAGTCTGCCACAATAAAGCGGTGCCCCGGTTCGGCTTCTATGGCCGTTCGTATGAGCTGAGAAAGCACATCGGGGACACTGTGGTAGCAGAGAGATAGCGCTTCCATATCCCCCTTCATTACCATACTTCTGGCCGCATCCAGCTCCGCCAGCTCCATATGGTTTTGCGGCAGGTTGTGCAGTTGGACAATACGCCCGGCCCATCTGCCTGTCCGCATCGCCCCATAGAACTGAAACATACCATGAATGCGGCCGTCCCTAGTCAGTGCATTGGCCATGGCCTGATATTTCTTTACTGAGGTCTTCCCCAGTTGCTGCCTAGTCACTAGCACCTCATGGGCTATAGAAGGCAGTGAGCTGTCTCCTAGCATCTCTGCAATGGCTTTCTTGTCTAAGGAAGCTATAGGCCTCTGTATCTTGTCCTCCAGCCATGCCTTTAGTTGACTAACCGAATTGGGATTAGAAAGCCCGGTAAGCCTTTGAGCCTTCTCCGTCATGATGGCTCTGAAATCCGCATCCATCTGGATAGCATTCCTTACCAGAGTCTTATTGATTCGCGCCCCGTTGTCATTGATCCATCGGTCAAGGAGCCAATACCGATGTTCCTCCTCCGGGGGCTTTAGCTCCAGTAACTTTTTTCGTATAGCCCGCTCCACCACCACGTCCTGGCGGTTGTACTCTATGTAGGTAGCCCACTTGTCCGGTGCATCAGAAGGACGGTTTCTAGTACGGCCCCCATTGGCCTTGGTGGGCTTGCAGGGCTTAGAAAAGTAGTTGATCAGCGCCTTGCCCCGTATATCCTTCTGCTTGTCCTCGTCCATATGAAGCGCTTTGGCTACCTCCGCCAGACTGACAGGAAGAGAATTATATAAGGCCAGTACAGAGGTGCATTCCCACTGGTCATAGGGCATTTCAGGAAATAGCTTCCTAAAGCATGTCATTTCGAAGTTGGCATTAAATGCCGTTTTGGTAATGGACGAATTGAAAAGAGCCTGCACAATCATTGCAGGCATCTCCTCTTTGGTAAGGTCTACCACCCGCACCGGGTCATCGTCGAAGGCATACCCCAGTAGCAAGATTTCAAAATCGTCAGCGTCTACATACTTGTAGACCCCTGACTTGATATCGTTGCTACTGTAGGTTTCCAGGTCAATTGACAGTGTAGGCATAACACTCACCTCTTAAAAAATATCGTCGTCAGAATCCCCAAAATCATCGAAGTCGTTGGCCGATACACCAGTACCCCCCAAGGCTTCCCCGTCTCTTACCTTCATCAGGCCATGAAGTCCTACGCCAATACCGGTATTGCCCTTATTGTGATAGGGAAACAGATTCACGATAGCCTGTACATAGCAGCCGCTATACATCAAGGTTTTGTCTACGATTTCATTACGATGGTTATCGAAAAGCGCCGGCGGATAATCTTCATTGGCTTTGGCGTTCACGTAGTAACAATCTTTATAGGAGGCGTACATCTTCGGATTGGATTCATACTTTTCATCCCCGTCATTGATCGGGATGTGAATGCCCTTTGTCTTTCCTCCCAACTTCTGAACTACTTCTGCATCAGCCAGCATATCCTTGATAGCGTTTTTGAATTTGGCTACCGTGGCGGTGTCACCTTTGGGGATCAGAAGGGAGGCACTGTATTTCAAATTGCCCCGATCATCCTCTACCGGTTCGAATACATGGGCAAAACTCAGACGAACAACACCGGTTTTAATCTGTACACTTTTCATTGAGATTCCTCCTCAAACAAGTCTTTAATATTTTGAATTTCTTCACGTTTATCATCACTGGGCACTAGGGTCGGCTCCCCTTTGGGCTTTATGATGTAACCGTGCTGGCCCTGTAAAAGCTCCTTTAGCTTCTTACGGCCGCATACCTTTTCTAGCTCTGTAATTGTGCAAAGCTGGGTTTTGAAAATCTTGTCACGGGGGAAGCCGGCACTTACCAGCAATTCCCCCGCAGCCTCTTTATTGATAATCTTCCGTACGCTACGCCCTTGGACGAGCTTCAGCCCCGGCCACTTCGCCCCGCTAATGGCCTTTACACGAGCGTACTCTTTCACTTCATCTAACCAAGTCTGTACATTCTTCGCCTGAAGTACGATTTCGGCAATCTCTTCGGGTTCCAGTTCGTTTCCGGGTGCAAAGGCTTTACGATACACCTTTTTCAAAGCGTTCGCCCGGGTGCGGCACACTTTGCGGGCACGGCAGAAACGGCAGTGATCCCCCGCTTTGTACTCCCCCTCCCCCTGAAAAGCTTTGTCAGCTATATCCTTGATGGATGCGCCCCAGGCGAGCAGCTCCTTCACCGTGATGGTCTCGGTGCTAAGGCTATCTAGGCGGGGCTGTACGATGGTCATCCGCACATTCTCGGCGCTATAGAGCCAACCCATAAGGTCATACATGCCAAGGGCGTATAGCCTCATCTGAGGGTTGTTTTTTGCGCTTACCGGTACGCCCTTACCATATTTCAAATCGATGATTTCTAGGAACGCATCGGAGAGTATCACCGCATCGCCCGTGCCAAAGCCGTGAGGCACCCATTGGGAAAAATCCAATTTCTTTTCGACGAATATCTGTGCATCCTTGCTGGTCGTTCTGGCCTCGTTGATTTTCTCGATAACCGTATCCACATAGGACTGCACGGCCTCGGCCATCCCGGCGTCTTCCTCAAGGGTTACGGTAGAGTCCCCCGTCTTGAGGTATCGCTTCAGATGCTTTTCCGCTAAGGCGTGCGCCCGGGTTCCTTCCCGGGCATAAGGGCTAGATTCCGACGGGTATTTCTGCTCTTCCCTAGCAGAGGGCGGGCAGGCCAGCCACCTGGCCGCCCCACTGGCGGATAAGATAGCGTGTCCCATCAGATCCGTACCAGTGCTTTGAATTCCGGGATATCCTTCTGCTTCAGATCGGTAACGCGGGCGCAGCCTTTACCTTTCAGCAGCTGCTTGATCCGTTCCTTACCGTCCGGTACTTTCTTGCAATAGTTCATGCACAGCGTGCGGAGTTCTGCCGTCTGCTCCTCTGTCATCGGAGCGTCGCCGGTGTCGTCCTGTTTGGGTTCTTCCTTTGGAGCTTCTTTCTTGACTTCCTGCTTTGATTCTTCAGGCTTTGGGGTTTCTTTCGGCTTTGGAGCTTCTTCGACCTTCTTGGGCTCTTCCTTCTTTGGTTCTCCCTGCTTAGGTTCTTCAGGCTTGGGGGCTTCTTTCAACTTAGGTGTTTCCTTCTTCGGTTCTTCATTAGGCGCCTTTGTTACCTTTTTGGCTTCTTTCTTTGGCGTTTCTTCAACTTTCTTCATATTCACAAGCCGCTGCATTTCAAGCAGCACTTCCTCGGCATCGCCGGAAAATGTAATAGTTACCATGTCTTTTCCTCCTGTGCTATAATACAGATAGGTTATTTTCCTGTGCCAATGAACGAATGGTCCTTCGTTCATTGGCTTTTTTTGGTGGGCCGCGTACCATGAGCCTCCTCCTTCTTACCCGAAGCAAATAATAAACAGCGCATAATCGAGGAACAAGCACGTCAAGGCCGCCCAAGTAGTCAGCAGGTCCACGAAAGACTCTTCTCGGGTCTTATCAGAGTCAAACTTTGGGCGGGAAGCCAGCTGGATCCGTCTTGCTTCTTCGGCTTCTTTGGCTTCCTCTTCCAGCCTCCACTGCTCTATCAGGCGGGGAAACAGCCCCAAATCGCAATTTCTAGTCATCTTCTTCGTCCTCCGTGTGGATATCCAGCCAGTCGATAACCTGACTATAGGCATCTGCCTTACCTACGAACACGGCTCCTACCACGTCCTCTCTCCCTGCTGCCGTCTCAATGGCTACGGAGAGCTGGCGGTCCAGCCATTCTTTTAGCTGTCCAATTTCCTTTTTATTTAGTTCTCGCATGCGCTCCGTCCCCTTTTTCTCGCTTCCTCCGGCCTTCCAAAATCCAGAGCCCGATCCTGGAGGTGGGCTTCATGCCTATCCTCATCTTGGCCTTTTGCTTTCAGCCATTCCCGGTATTCATCCGGATGGCTCCGGATGTAGTCCCTGATGTATTGGATAAGAGCATACATGCCGCCCGCCTCCTTCATACAGCTTCCTCCTGGAGTCTTAATAAACGAATAAACTCGTTTTTTGAACCAAAAAAAATATTGTTTGCCGGTATCTTATAGATTTGGGGAATCTTCTGGATGAAAGTAAAAGGGGCATTCGAGCTATCTTCTTCCAGCTTTGCCAACGTCTGATAGTGAATCCCAAACAGGTTAGCAGCTTCTTTTTGCGAATATCCGATATTCCTTCTGGCTGCTTCCAGTGTGATTAACATCTCATCACCTCCCTCGTTCTTGATATTAGAATAAACGAGTTTATTCGTTTTGTCAATAGTTATAACGAATTTTCCCGTTTTTTTACCATGTGTTATGTTGAAAATAACGGTTATATTCGTTATAATATAACCAGCTATTGAAAGAAGGTGTAAAAATGCCAAGAAACAAGCTATCGAAATTCGATAAAGAACTCCGGGCCCAGATATCAGCAAATTTAAAGAAGTATACGGACGGCATTACTCAATATGAGCTTTCAGAGATGACAGGCATCCCAGTATCCACTCTCTCCGGATATTTCGCCATGCGGTCAACTCCTAATGCCGGGAATATACAAAAGATAGCTGATGCCTTGCATATAGATAAATCTGATTTAGACCCACGTTTTTCAAATAGTATTCTGAAAAATGACGCTAATGAAGAGCCAGAGCTGAACAGCCGTGATGAACGTGAGATAGCATCAGACCTGGAAGACATGATGAACTCTATTTCCTCTGCCGCCTTTGAAGGAGAGGATGATATCGAAGACATTGAAGCCTTCAAAGCGACCATCAAAGCTGCCATGATCCAGGCAAAGAAGATAGCCAAGAAGAAATATACGCCGAAAAAATACCGGAGGGATTAAGACTATGGATGTGCAGCAAAAAGTTGCCGCTCTTATCCGTCGCTATAAAACAGATGACCCGTTTCGGCTGGCCGCATGTAAGAATATCATCATCATGTATTCTGACTTGGGCGGCAAATACGGCAACTATCTCAAATATAAACGTTCAAAATTTATTATTATTGATGACACTCGAACGCCGGAAGCCATGCTGCCGTTCGTCTGTGCGCACGAACTTGGCCATGCGCTTTGTACGCCCGACGACAATACCCAGTGGCTCAAGACATACACCATGGATATCAATGCTGACCGGGTGGAGAGACTGGCAAACATGTTTGCTGTAGAGCTGCTGTTGAATGATGGGTATCTGGCAGAGCATCCGGGGACATCTATTTACACGCTGGCCAACTGCCGTGGAGTGCCGCACCGTTTCATTAAACTGAAAAAGTCAGGGAGGGATATATAAAGGAAGCTATTGGCCATCAAGGCAAAGTGAAAACAAAATAAAAAGCCCCTGCCATATCGCGAAATATGACAGGGAATGCAGCCTGGCATTACCAGTACCAGGTTGCGGTTATAATCCACTCATCCAAGGAGGCAGATTATGTGTATATTATATCATAAAGCCTCCCAATGCCAAATGATATGATCCCTCTAAAGCAGACACGGTAAATAACCAAACTGCTTTAGGGGGA
>ERZ1034687.211-NODE-211-length-38182-cov-13.099877_pt1 | contig 38182 bp, 31 predicted proteins | sample MGYA00520704_ERZ1034687 | MGnify/ENA primary metagenome ERZ1034687 (study PRJEB33766, sample SAMN09781762) | gut metagenome | biome: gut microbiome | host: Homo sapiens | place: Madagascar | study: EMG produced TPA metagenomics assembly of the PRJNA485056 data... | reverse complement strand
TGAACCAAATGAAAGCAAAGTAAAAAGGGGCTGTGAAGAAATGAATCCTCATTTCTTCACAGCTCCTTTTTTCGTGCTTTTGACGAGTTCTATTTCTTACCTTCGACAAAGAGCATATTGTTGTTGCGCTTTACCAGATTGTACATCAGTGCATTGACGCAGGAGGCGACGATGGAGCTGCCGCCCTTGGTGCCACGGACAGTGATGAAGGGGCAGGGCGCACGACGGACAAGCTGCTCCTTCGAGTCAGCGGCGCCGACGAAGCCGACAGGGATGCCGATGATAAGTGCCGGTTTGATACCGTCTTCTTCGACCATGCGGATGGCTTCGTAGAGAGCGGTCGGAGCGTTTCCGACGGCGATGATAGAGCCATTGAGGTCTGTGCCAAAGGAGTTCATCGCTGCCATGGAGCGGGCGATGCCCTTCTCTTTGGCAATGGCTGCGATTTCCGGATCGGATACGCGGCAGAATACCTCGCTTCCGAGGGCATGCAGGGCATTTTTATTGATCCCTGCTTTGACCATATTCACATCGGTATAGATGTTGCAGCCCTTGGCGAGCGCTTCGATACCGGCAGCGACAGCGCCTTGGCTGGTCTGGATGAGATGCCCGTAGTCTACGTCGCCGGAGGCGTGAATCATACGAGAATAGACCGTCACTTCTTCCGGTGTGAGGTCGATGTCCATGATGAATGGATTGATGAGATCCATACTTTTATCTTCGATGGCCTTAGGGCTCTTGATGAAATCCATAGTGTTCCTCCATATAGTTGAGGACGCCTTCTACGGTCGAGAAGACCACAGCGCCGTCCAGTTTTGCTTTCGGTTTATCGATAACGATGACGGAAATCCCGGCGTCCATCGCGGCTTTGAGCTTTGTATCGCTGCCGCCGATGAGACCGCTGTTCTTGGTGACCATTACATCGGCGTGATAGTCATGAATCATGGCAAGATTCATTTCATAGGAGAAGGGTCCCTGCAGGGCGAGAATGTACTTGGCTCTCATGCCGAGGTCTTCACACATTTTGATCACATTCGATGTCGGCAGCACGCGCGCCCAGATCTCCTTGCCTTCCAGCGCTTTCGCCTTTACGAAGGTGGCAAGCGTCTTGGAGCCGGTCGTCAAAAGGATGCTCTTTCCAAGCTGACCAGCAAGATCCGCCGCTTCGAATTCATCTTTTGCGTGATAGAGCTTGTCATAGTCAGGAAGTGGGATCTCCGCACGCTCGTAGCGCACGTAGTCGATCCCTGCCTTGGTACAGGCCGCGCGGGCCGTCTCAGAAACGATCGCTGCATAGGGATGGCTCGCATCAAGGATGAGCGAGATCCCCTTTTCCCTGATGACACGGAGCATGTCTTCTTCCCGGAAGCGCCCTACTTCGATGTCGAGCCCTTTATGTGCGGCGAGCACTTTACCGTACTGGCTGACAACGGTCATAAGGATCTCACGGCGCTCCCCTTCCGGCTTGGACTGTTCTCGGTCTGCGAGTGCAGCACCGATTTCTCGGCCGTCCTGTGTTCCGGAAATGATCCAGATCATGCTTTGTATCCTCTTGGTGTGATCATTTTTCCGTCAGCGACGAAGGTGGTGCTCTTGCCGATGATGACGGTGGACTGCATGTCTACATGTTCTTCCGGCAGTTTTTCCAGTGTGGAGATCGTCCAGTTCATGCCCGGACGTCCTGCTTTTCTGACGATGCCTACCGGTGTTTCCGGCTTTCTATACTGAAGCACGATGTCGCGGATCTCATCGAGGTAGGTCGCGCGGCCGCGGCTCTTTGGATTGTAGATGGCGATGACGAAGTCCCCTTCCGCGGCGAGCTTCGCTCTGTTTTTGATCTGTTCCCATGGGGTCATGAGGTCAGAGAGACTGATGACAGCATAGTCGTGCATGAGCGGAGCGCCGAGCGCTGCAGCAGAGGTATTTGCTGCCGTGAGTCCCGGGATGACCTCACACTCCGGACGCGCTTCCTTCGGAAGCTTCTGGATGAGCTCGAGCACAAGACCGGCCATGCCATAGACGCCCGGGTCTCCGGAGGAGATCACGGCCACCTGATGGCCTTCTGCCGCCAAATCGACAGCCTTCTGGCAGCGGTCGACTTCCTGGCGCATGCCATTTCCGACGACCTCTTTGTCCTTGATGAGGTCTTTCACGAGAGCAATGTAGGTGTTATATCCCACGATGATATCGGAAGCTTCCATGGCCTTGATGGCCTTCGGCGTCATTTCTTCTTCATGGCCCGGTCCAATGCCGATGACCCGGATAGTCCCAGGGCGATCGCCACCGTGGCACTGACAAACTTCGTTTTCGGCAGAAGCGTTTTTCCCTTCATTGATTCCATTAACGCTGCTGATTGACATACGTTTCCCACTCCTATCGTTTTCTCTACAAATTTTGAACTTTCTAAATGATACTCTTCCGCGATCTTTTTAAGCTCCTCTGCCTTGTAAAAATGAATCGGAAGATGCATGGAACTGGCAAAATCAAGCAAGCCCTTTTCATCTGCTTTCGCATCGACGCTCGCAAGCGATGCTACCTGATACGGGTAAGCCCCTGCCTGAGCAAGTGCTGCGGTGAATGCGCTCTGCACCAGCTCTTCGGAGGTGCCGCGCTTGCATCCGATGCCGATGAAAAGATTCTTCGGACGAAGGCAGACGAAAGGCTTCTTCACAGTGATCGTTTTTTCGGTAATGACAGCGCATGCGTCAAATGCATTGGCATCCAGTCGGTCTAAGGGCTCCGTGCGGATCCCTTTCTCTTTGAGGCGCGTCGCTATGGATGCGCTCCCTTCGACTGTCTCATCCAGAAACCATCGGAATGTGCGACCTGCTGCGATGACGGTATTCACAGGCTTCAAGGCCGCAAGCGGCTCGACACGCATCATCAGCTCGCGGGCGATATCATCCGGCGCGCGGCGGTCATGGACATCGGTCGCCGTCGTGATGACGGGATCGGCCCCCACCGCCGCCGAGACTTCTCTTGCCCAGGCATTCGCCCCGCCCAGGTGTCCGGAAAGAAGGGAAACACAATGTTTCCCGCACTCATCCATGACAAGTACCGCAGGATCGGACGCCTTGCTCACTACATGAGGTGCGATGGCGCGGACCGCAATGCCGGAGGCCATGATGAAAAGGATCCCATCATAGCAGGAGAAGATATCCGCCGTGAGCGCGAGCGTGCGGGTAAAATACACGGCTTCTTTGCCGCTCGCACCGTCTTTTCTTTCATACAGAGTCCCCTCACCGGAAATGCCCGCCTTCACGCGCACCCCCAGCTGGGCTCCTTCTTTGGATACAGAAACAATAGCGTACTTCATGTGATACTCTCCAAGGGATAAGGGTTCAAGGTTCAAGGTTCAAGGTTCAGGGTTAGCCCCTGAGTCGGCTCGCCCCTTGATTACGTTTGAAAGCCTCGATTGAATGAGAAATTAGAAATGAGAAATGCGAAATGGTGGTGCCATGAGCTGGCATTCCAGTCACTAGTCACCAGTCACTTGAGCCTCCTAATCCCTAGCCACTAATCCCTAGTCACCAGAAGACTCTTATCCCTAATCTCTAGGGAAACGCTGATTTTCGCAAAGCCTCATCCGAATACACGGAAATCGCCCCTATTCCCCCCGCTTTCCTTACTCTCCATCTGTTCCTTTGCGGAACATGGTGGTGAACTTGCTGTCGTAAAGCTTGGAGAGCTCATAATCGGTATCAAGGACCTTGCCGACGACGATCATGGCCTGACGGACGACGCCTGCCTGATGGAGAATGTCTGCGATGGTATCAATGGTGCCGCGGAAAATACGCTGGTCAGGCCAGGTCGCTCTGGCTACAATAGCGACCGGGGTATCGCCCGGATAGCCGCCCTCTTTCAGTGTCGCCATGACCTGATCGATCGCCTGGACAGAGAGGAAAATGCACATGGTTGCCTGATGTGCGGCAAGAAGCGCCAGCTTTTCCTTCGGCGGGACCGGTGTGCGGCCTTCCATACGGGTAATGATGACGGTCTGAGAAATGCTCGGCAGGGTATATTCCTGTTTCAGCGCAGCTGCTGTCGCAAGGAAGGAGCTGACGCCAGGGACGACAGAAAACTGATCTTCTTTGATTCCTGCTGCGCGCAGACCGTCCATCTGTTCCTGGATCGCACCGTAAATGGCTGGATCGCCGGTGTGCACACGAGCCACCATTTTGCCTGCTTTGAGCGCCTCGATCTCCACCTTCAGCACTTCATCCAGATTCATGGTCGCACTGTTGTAGATCTCTGCATCTTTTCTGCCGTACTTCAGGATCTCCGGATTCACAAGAGAGCCGGCGTAGATGATGACATCCGCCTCTGCGATGAGACGCTGTCCCTTCACCGTGATGAGCTCAGGATCTCCGGGGCCTGCGCCGATGAAATACAATTTTCCCATAATAACTTCCTCCTCAATGTTTGATTGCTGTAAATATGAAAATGGGGCTCATCGGATCATAGAGATGATACCGCCCCAGTTTTCTCAGTCGATTGATCTGCATTTCGAAGCCTTCCAGCTCGAAAGGACGATCCGCGAATTCCTTCACCACTTCACCCGTCGTTTCCACGGTGACAGCGGTAAGGATGATGCGTCCGCCCGAAGCGAGCAGCGCTTCACATCGATCCAGGATCTCATGCATATTTCCGGAAGACCCGCCGATGATGATCACATCCATCTTCGGCAGCCCTTCCATCGCCTCCGGCGCTGTGCCGGCTATGGTATGGATATTCCGGCAGCCGAACTTTTCCGCATTTTTCCGGATCAGCTCGATCCCCTCCGGATTTCTTTCTATCGAATACACAGCCCCCTTGGGGCAGCAGAGCGCTGCCTCGATGGATAGAGAGCCTGTCCCTGCACCGATGTCAGCCACGATATCGCCAGGCTGAATGGCGGCCTTCACCATGACCATCGCACGGATCTCAGCCTTCGTCATCGGTACCTTTCCCCGAATAAACTCCTCATCTTTGATGCCAAACTGCATTTATCCCATCACCACCATGACTGATTCACCATAGCCTTCCAGATGCGACAATTCCTCAAGAGTCGAATCCGAAAGATGCTGATTCTCATATGAAATATGCTCGGCCGCGGCAGCGCGCGTCTCCTTCGGCCAGCCCTTGTCCATCAGGTATCTCGCGATATAGGCCGGATCATGCTCATGATCCGTCAGAAAGGCGAGCTTTCGTCCGGGCATATAAAACGTATCCTTCTCTTCCGGCACGCGGCCATGGAAAGACAGCCACAGCGCTCCCTGCCAGGGTTCTTTGACAAGAGCGAAGCAGGCCTGCACAGAAGAAATCCCCGGGATGACTTCGATCGGATGCTCCGGAAACCGCTTCTTGAGCCACGGAAGCAGACTGTAATAGCCCGGATCCCCGCTCACCATGACAACGACATCATCCTTCTTAAGCGCCTCCTCCAGCCAGTCCGCCAGCAAAGAGAGCTTGCCTGTCACCGGATATGTTTCCTGAGAAGGCTTCGCATAGTCAGAAAGCGCGCGGCGGCCGCCCACGAGGTAATGCGCCCCCTCGATGGCTTTCTGCGCCTTCGGCAGGATATAGTCCGGATCTCCCGGCCCGATCCCCGCTACGATCAATGTATGCTCCATTGTTCCTCCTCCAGAATCTCCTTCGCATGGCTGCTGACTGCCTGCACCGTGCCATCCATCGCCGCAAAAATCACGCCAACCCTGGCCTTACCGAAAATGTAGCGTTCCGAGCGCACCTGCGCCCTCTCCGCCATCTGCTGGTAAATCATATCCAGCCCTTCCCGATGCACGACCGCTGCCGCGCCATCTGTCGTCGTACAGCACATGATCTCCCGCACCGTATCTGTCGATGCCCCATTCATAGCCGCATACGCCGCCATCGTCTCCATACGACCGTCACTATTGCGATTGTACGTATGGAAGCTGCCTGACGCCACCTTGACCAGCTTTCCCATATGGCCGATGAGCAGCATCTTTTGGAAACCGCCTGCGATGCACTGCTCCATCATGAAGCCAATGTAATTGCTCGTCTCGATGATCGCATCCGATGGAATACCCATGATCTTCGCCGCCGTCTCACCGATACGGCCGGGACAGAGGACCGCCGTGCGGATCCCGCTCGCATAGACCACCGGCACCTGCGGCGCCAGCGATTTCTTGTACGCCTCCTCACTCATCGGCTTCACGATCCCGGTCGTTCCCAGGACCGAGATCCCGCCGACGATACCCAGCGAAGGATTCAGCGTCTGCTTTGCCAGCTCCTCCCCCTTCGGGATAGAAACCGTCACAATACAGCCATGATCCTTGCCGATGAGCTCCTCATACACATAACGCAGCATGATCTGCGGGCCCGGATTGATGGCGGGCCGTCCCACCTTCACCTGCAGCCCCGGCTTCGTCACCGTACCGACGCCCTTCCCCGCGCGGAGCGTAAGACCCGGCGTATCCACCAGTTCTACGGTCACGACGATCGGCGTCCCATGTGTACAGTCCAGGTCATCGCCCGCATCCTTAAGGCAAGTCGCGCTGCCCGTCCGCCCATGTGCCTCGGCCGACTCCACCGGGATCGTGAGCTCCGTCCTTTGCGGCGAAAGGACCGTCACCTGCTTTGGAAATTCTCCTCGCATAGCCAGGATCGCTGCCTTCATCGCCCCCGTCGCCGTTGCGCCGGTGGTATGCCCTTCCCGGAGCGTCTTCGCCATCATTTCCTCTGCGTTCATAACTCCTCCCATACATAAAGGTTCAACGGGTTCATTCGGTTCTCGATGTAACGAAAATGCTGCACCGCACCATTCAAAAAGCGCAGCCTCGTCACACCTGCGAAGCCCTTGCCCCCGCAGAGCCTTCTTATCTGTAATTCACAAACTGCAGATCCGCCGGAATGTCCTGCTGTTTCAGGAACTGGATGCACTCCTGCAGGCAATCCTTATCCTTGCTCGATACACGCACCTCATCCCCATTGATCTTAGCAGCGACCTTGATCTTCGAAGCCTTCACACGCTTCACGATATCCTTCGCCATATCCGAAGATATCCCGTTCTGCAGCGAGAGCACCTGACGGACCGTCCCGCCGGCTGCCGCTTCCTTCTTCTCTTCCTTCAGATTCTTGAGGGAGATCCCGCGCTTCACGAGCTTCCCATGAATGATATCCTTCACCAGCTTCAGCTTGAAATCATCATCGCCGATCAGCGTGATCTTATCCTCATCGAGAGTGACCGAGCTCTTGCTGCCCTTGAAATCATAGCGCGTGCCGATCTCCTTGGACGCCTGATTCACAGCATTCGCCGCTTCCTGCAGATCCGTGCGGCATACCACGTCGAATGAATAATCTTTTGCCATTATAGACCTCCTTGGGGGTTGTAGTGACTTTGTGACTAGTGGACTGGGGACGAGAGAGACTGGGAATCGAATAAGAACCTTCCCCGATGAGCAATATATGAATACCGCTTTCTCATCCCCCTTTTTTACATACTCTATTATTGTACCATACTTTCGTATATAATTTGAAAATTTCTGAAAATTTCAAATTCAGCCATGCTAAGAAGACGCTGATTAAATCATTGCCAGATTTTACTCTTGAATCTTTATACAAGGCAGGGAATCATCTGACACGAATGGCGAACCATGTAAGGAAGGTGATGACGAAGCCATGTATAAAGCTCCTTCTAAAACCCGCCTCTACAATGGAATCAGCATTCCCTTACATAATCATAAAAAAAGTTGGCAGAAAAGTCTTTAAGTCTTTTCTGCCAACTTTCATATTCACGCCAGAATAAATGCGGTCGTCAAACCCAGCTTATTTCTTCTGTGCGTCTTTTGCTTTCGTCTGCGCTGCGCGGAGATCAGCGATTGCAGCCTTCAGCTCTTCTACTTCCTGACTAAGAGCACTGATCTTTTTCTCCATAGCAGCTTTGGAAGCCGGTGCATGGCTGCTCTGACCGAGTTTCAGGCTTACACCTGCATTCACCATATTTTCTCCATTGCCGAAGCTTCCACCGACAGAGAACATCGTGTCTTCATTCGGGCGATAGTATGCACCGAGAGCCACAGCACTTGCACCACTGTAGTTGCCATAGCCTGCTGCAAAGTCCCACTTATCCTCCGGGTCAAAATCGAGTGGATGGAGTGCGGCGAGAGCAGCTGCCCCTGCACCGACCTTATTCACACGATTGTCCAGCTTATCGATTGAATTACCAAGAAGCGAAATATTGCTAGCATTATCCTTTACCAGCTGATTTGTCGCATACAGCTGTCCGCCATTCACGGCATCCTTGGAGCCAGCAGTGACTGCGCCTGCTGCTACGCCGGTTACTTTGCCGTCTTTATCAATAGCAACTTTTGAATTGATGACGGTGTTTCCATCCTGCATATAAATGGAAGCGCCTTTACCATTCACCATTCCTGCTACTCCGGAATCACCATACAGCGCGATTTTAGCCGCACCATTGGAAATGATATTACCACTGACGTTGATACCAGCAAGCTGAGCTCCCTTATCTGCAATAATGCGGTCCTTGGTCGCGATAGAGCCAGTTGCCTCAATCGTCCCATTTGTTCCGCTAATGCTGACGTTGTTGCCAGTAAGTTTCCCCAGGAGAACATCATCATTCAGGCCAACTTTATAAATCTTCTGCCCGTTGACTTCTGCTTCTTCTACTTTGATGTTGCTGCCATTGACAACCTTGCTATGCTTGGCCGCTTCGGTTGCTACTGCATGGAGCTGGCTGCCATTTACCGCATCGGTAGAGCCAGCAGTGACTGCGCCTGCTGCTACGCCGGTTACTTTGCCGTCTTCACTAATCGTTACTTTCCCAAGCTGAGCTCCCTTATCTGCAATAATGTGGTCCTTGGTCGCGATAGAACCAGTTGTCTCAATCGTCCCATTTGTTCCGCTAAGGCTGACGTTGTTGCCAGTAGGTTTCCCCAGGAGAACATCATCATTCAGGCCAACTTTATAAATCTTCTGCCCGTTGACTTCTGCTTCTTCTACTTTGATGTTGCTGCCATTGACAACCTTAATGTCCACTGCTTGTGCCTCGCTCATTCCCATAACGCCAGTAAGAGCCAATGCAGCTAAAAAAGCGGCAGCACATGTACGTGCACGGGTTCCTTTTCCATATTTTTTCGCAATTTTGTAAATCCGATTCATGATATATCCTCTCTTCCCTTTAAATACAGTGTAATATGATGATCACAGACTCTCTTTCCTAAGAATTAGAAAAAAAAACAAAGAGGTACCCCCACCTTTCTTCAGTTTCTCAGCATTCCTTGATTTCTTCAGTTATTTCATGAAGAGCTAACAAAAAAATCTTGATCATATAATAGTGATTAAGGTTTCATGTTTACTCGAAGCCTTAAACTATATATAAATAATACCTCCCCCCCCGAATTTCGTCAATATCTATATATTTTTTTAGGCATAGCAGAAGTTCATAAAAAAGGAAGAATCACCTTTTATCTCCTGCTGCATGATTGCATATTCATTAAAAAGTCAGTATAAGCCATCATTGTTTTGTAATTTTTGGAAAAAACTTATAAAAGCATTGTCAAACTTTACTTTTGTCTCCCTGGATAATACATGTTAAAGAAACACGGAATAAATCGTTGTCGGGTTTTACTCTTGGATTCTTATATATGGCGAGAAATAAAACTGACACGAATAGCGAGCTCTTTAAGGAAGGCTATGACGTCGCCATGTATAAAAATTCCTGTAGAAGCTGACTCTGCGATTGAATCAGCGTTTTCCTTAATTGTTTGAACCATGCAACTGACAACAATCATACATCTATTCCTTTTAGTATCCCTTATGGGTTCGTAGTCAGCTACTATTTCATTCCTGCCATCGCATAGAAATAGTACGCTAGTAGCAAGGCTAGAAGGTCATGTCCTTTATTTAGTTCCATCATTCTTCCAGCCGCTACTTTCATGATGACATATGCAATGAAAGCGACGGAAATGCCATTCGCTCAGAAATATCATCAGAACCAACGCGGTGAGTACCGCTCCCTGCGGCAGACCAGCCTCCGCCATCATGCGCGGAACAACGGCCAGTACATACCCCATCGTAGCGAAAATCGTCAGCCCAGCGATCACCTCCGTACCGATATCTGTATGAAGTTCGCGCAGATGAAATCGATGCTCACTATACAACTAAAAAAACCACCGAGATACTCACTCAGTGGTTTTGACATGCGTTCAAGCGAACTTTATTTTTCTTCTTTCTCCCCGAGCTGTTTTTCCAGACGGCGGATCTTTTTCATCAGTTCCGGCAGGTGCGAGAGTGCAGCCTCGACTCTCCCCCACTGGGCGTGTGTCCTCGCCGGATAGCCCAGGTAAGTGCCTGGTGTCTTGATGGTGCCGATGATGCCTGTCTTGCCTCCGAAGACGGCATTGTCACAGATGGTGATATGGCCATTCACGCCGGTCTGTCCGGCCATGATGACGTGGTCGCCGACTTTGGTGCTGCCGGCGATGCCGACCTGCGCGCAGAGGAAATTGTCTTGGCCGACCTCGACATTATGTCCCAGATGGCAAAGGTTATCGATCTTGGTGCCGCTGCCGACGATGGTGTTATTCATCGCACCGTTGTCGACGGTGGAGCAGGCGCCGATCTCGACGTCATCTCTGATGACAGCGCGGCCCAGCTGACGGATGTGATGGTGGTGGCCTGCCTCGTCAGTGGAGAAGCCGAAGCCCTGACCGCCGACGACGGCATGCGCACGAAGGACGACGCGGTCGCCTAAGATGCTGTTTTCATGTACGACGGCGCCCGGATTCAGTTCGCAGTCTTTGCCGAGCTTCGCATACTTTCCGATGTAGCAGTACGGGTAGATGACACAGCCGTCTCCAATCTCAGCGCCTTCTTCGATGACGGCATACGCCATGATAGTGACGTCTTTGCCGATCAGGGCTTTTTCACTGATGACGGCAGTCTCATGGATACCCGGTTCCCATTTGTTTTCCGGACGGAAAACTTCGATGAGTTCGCCAAAGGAGCGGCGAGCATCGGGGACGACGATGAGATTCTTCGTGTAGTGGGCAGGGAGTTCATCGACCAGGATGACACCTGCCTGCATTTCTTCGATGTGCTCGGCGTAGACACCGCGGGCAAAGGTCACATGCGACGGACCTGCGCTTTCTGCGCTGGCGACGTCGTCGATCAAGACCGTGCTGTCTCCATAGAGAGTGCCGCCGATCAGGGCAGCGATGTCACCTGCTGTTTTTTTCATGATGGACCTCACTTGGATGCGGACGAGGCAGCGCCGGATGCCGCTTTCGATGTGCCATCGATCTTAGCCATCACTTCATCGGTGATGTCGACGGCACCGCCGGGTACGGCTCTCTTATGCATGACGATACCGATGCCCTTTTCTTTCGCGATCTGGGCTGCCTGAGACTCGACCATGGACTGGATCTGTTTCTGTTTGCTCTGGATGAAGATCATGCGCTCCTGCTGAGCGGACTGGACTTTCTTCTGCATGTCTTCATCGGAGAGTCCGCTCTGGGAGTCCTGATCCAGGCGGTCTCTGATCTCCTTATCCTTATCACTGATCTCTTTTTCGATAGACTGGATCTTCGGAGAGGAAGCTTCCAGCTTCTGGTAGTCAATGACTGCCACTTTATGTTCACTGCCACAGCCGGCAAAGGCGAGTGCTGCGCCAATGAGTCCTACACAGGCCAGTTTTTTCCACATAGCCATTCGATTTCCTCCTACTTGGTGATATTGACTATACGATTCACCATATCCCCCGTCACGTCTTCGGCGTGGATATTGGCTTTGTATTTCGAGAAGATCATGGAAAGGTGCTTGTCAGAGGCCTCGCGGGCAGCTTCTTTCCGGATGTCTTCCATAATTTCTTTTTTGACGGCGGCCATCTCTTTCTGCTTGGCATCGATCTTCTGTTGCCAGTCTTCGTTCCAGGATGGGTCGATGGAGTCTTCGGGAAGAGGCTCATCGACGTTCGTATCCTCCGCGAGGCTCTGCTTGATGTCTTTCGCGGTCTTCTCTGAAAAGTCAGCGAGCTCCTTCGATGCCTTTTCTTTTGCCTCTTTCATCGTTTTCACTTCGTCCTCTGTCCAGCCGATGGTATCCATCTGGCGACGCTCGGTGCGAAGGTCCATCAGATCATGGAGGCGCTGCTTGACGTCTTCCTTCTCGGAGCCAGTGACGCCGAGGACGGTGAGCTTCATTTGGAGATTCGCCATCTCAGCGCGCTCTTCGTCAGTGAGGCCATCGGGCGTGAAGGTTCTGTCCTTCTTGTGCGCTTCGCTGATGGTCTTGTAGAGTTTTGCAAGGCCGTCATTCAATTCGTCTTCTTTTGCCTTGACCTTCGTCTTCCACTCATTTTCGGCAGCCATGCGCCGGCTCTGATCGGAGAGCGCGGCCTTGATGTGCTGCTGCTGAGATGCGATGTGAATGAGCTTGTTTCGTTCATTCTGGTACTGATCAAGGAGATGGTTGTACTCAGTCTCGAGGCGGAAATATGTACTGTATTTCGGATGGGCTTTCACAAGTGTCTCCAAGTCGACCACGCCGTAGGAAACGGCTGGTGGAGCCGGCTCCTCGGTTTTTTTATCGCTGCATCCGCTTACCGCCAGGGAGCACGCCACGAGGAGGGCAGCCGCCATGGTGTATACACAGTTTCTATATTTCATGAGACGTCCTTATTTTTTGCTTTCAGAGGAAGCTGCGGATGCTGCGGAAGAGGAGGCAGCGGAAGAAAGAGACTTCGAAAGGGAATCGGTGACTTCCTTCGTGATGTCTGTGCCGCCGTAAATGACAGCAGATTTATCGACTACAAGAGCAAGGCCCTTCTTGGATGCGACGGACTTCACAGCGCCGGTCACCTGATCATCCATGTCCTTCTCGATGGCCTGTCTCTTCTGATTGAACTGCTGCTGCATGTCAGCGAAGAGTTTTTCTTTTTCCGCATCACTCATGCCTTCCGACTTCGCATCGAAGTCTTTCTGCATTTCATCTGCCGTTTCTTTCATCTTCTGCTGGTAGTTCGCTGCGAGGGTACTGTTCGCGGAGATCACTTCTCTCTGGTCAACGACGCCGATGTCAGAGGTCGGAGCGGCATTCGCTGTATCGCCCATAGATACCACCGCCATCGCTGCCACGGAGGCGATGAATACGCCAGCCAAAGCGAAGGAAAAAATCTTTACGTTTTTCTTGTTACCAAGAGTTGTCATCATGATAGGTTACTCTCCTCTTTTATAAATTGGCAATCAGCCGGAGCCATTTGCCTTCTTCATCATTATACACATATTCGATCGTCATGTAATTATGAATCTTATAGGAAAATCCATATTCATTCTCTTTTTTCTTGAAATCACGGTCATAGCGCAGGGCAAAGTTCTCGCCGAAGGGGATCTGACCAAAGGCATGGTGGCTGTTTTCTACGAAATCATACTTATAGCCCAGATCCATGACGCGCCCGAAGTGATGGTACCAGCCGCCATAGACATTCCAGTCGACAGGGCCGGGGTAGAAGCGAGCCTCGCCGAAGATCACATTGTTCCTGCCCACGAAATGCCCGAGCATGCCTTCGATCGCCGTATTGCGATTTCCATCGCGCCCGGCATCCATCCATGCTTCCGTGCGGATGATCCAGTGATCGGTCAGTGCATCGACTTTGAGTTCTGTGATCTCTCCCGGGTAAAGATAGGCCTTTGTCTCTATGCCATACTTTTCAATGAAGGGGTCCTTGGCGAGGATGTCATTCATCGAGGCAGCCAGATCCTTCTGATGGCGGGCGACAAAAGCGAGCGGAAGCCCTTCAAGACTTCGAAGGGCATGCTCCGTCTCATTCACCGCGCGCAGCATCAGAAGGCGCGGGATGGTGGTCTTGTGCAGGGTGAGCTTTCCGGTACGTACGATCGTCCCCTGCGGAATGAGAGAAATCCGCACTCTTGTCTTCTCCCCCGAGGTCACTTCGAAGTTGGCAGTAAATTCTGGGAGGATCTCCTTAAGAAGCTCTCGCCCGGCAGACTCAGAGACACTCTCCGCCCAGCCGACCGAATCAACGGGAAGCCCCGAGAGGAGCTGACTCATAAGGAGCGGTACGCCGGCGCTGTCCTTCTTCACCAGCGCTGCCGCTTCCGGAGACAGATTCCCGTAGTCGATCTCAGTCTCCACCATGCGGATCGTCTGCCCGACGGGAGTGAGCGATACATGAAGCGCTGTCTTTTCTCCATAAGAGGCAGATATATCATCCACCACATAGCCCACGACCACGCGGTTCACGATGTCTGCGAGGATCTTGTCATACTCACCCTCGTGCGCGCGAAACAGGCTCTCGTCCTTGCCGACAAGGATACGATCCCCTATGGCTGAAATGCTCGCCGTGATCCGCTTCTCCACAGCGGGCGGCATGCCGCCCACTCCCGTGACGGAGACGCTCACTTCACGGATCGGTGCCGCATCTGCCCCGGCAGGAAGCAGGAATGACGAAACGAGCAGGGCGAGACCTGCTCGAGTCATCGAATGAAACAAGGAAGAATGCATGAATCCTCCTTTGGAAAATCAGTGGAGATTTGGCTGTTTGCCATCAGCGGTCCGCAGAATAGGGCGCAGTTTCTACGGGTCCATCAGGGACCATTCCCGCACCAACCGCTACTCCATAGATCTACGTAGAATCAGAACTGTGTGCCGAAGCTGAAGTGGAATTTATTCTTATCACCATGGCCATAGTCAAGACGGATCGGTCCGATCGGGGTCTGGAGACGCAGACCTACGCCGCAAGACCACTGGAAGCCATCATCATCTTCATACCACGGGATCTGTCCGTTATCGATGCCCCAAGTGCTGCCGCCATCGGTGAAGAGGACGCCCTGGACTTTCTTGGCGATTGGGAAACGATATTCCAGTGTCGCCGCGTACATTTTCTTGCCCTTGAACTGGTCATCCTCATAGCCGCGAAGCGTATTCGAGCCGCCGAGGTCGAAGAGGTTCCCGTAGGAGACATCGCCGTCGATGTAGCCGCCCTGCAGACGGAGTGCGAGGATGTGACCATTGCCAAGGCCCTTGTAGAAGCGGCCTTCTGTCGTAAACTTGTAGAAATCATAGTCACCGCCAAGGCCATGTCCGCCCCACTGGGTAGAGAAGGAGATGCGGCGGCCCTTGCTGGCATTGAAGTAGTTATCGCGGTTATCGAAGACGTGCGAGAAGGTGAAGCTGTTCGTGGTACCGAAATTATCATCGATAGCGCCACGCCAAGCTTTTTTCATTTCATCCTCGCTATTATAACCTTCCTTCTTATAATTCTTAAAGCGGTCAGTTGCTGCGCTCCCCCATTCGAAACCGTCATGGTCATCGTATTTTTCCTTCGCACTTTCGAAGGTAAAGTAGTTCGTGCGATATTCGCCATTCTGACGTCCCCAGGTGAGGTTCCAGCCGCTTCTTCTCTTATCGTATTCTGCGACGGTATTACCGTTCGAATCATAGTCATCGTATTCATAGATGCGGTTGAAGATGGAAGCCCCGAGGGAGTCACCGTTGGAATTGATCCACGGGCGGGTGTAGGAGATGGTATAGTTCTTACCGTTGCCGGCGCCGCCGAATTCCCAGTGGAAATTGACCTTATCGCCTGTGCCGCGGAAGTTCGTATCACCGAGTTCGATGATGCCGACCGTACCGTCAGAGTCCGAGTAGCCGGCGCCGACAGTGATAACACCGGTCTTCTGCTCAACGACGTCGATCTCGATGACGACATTGTGTTCATTTTCTTTGCCGGGGAGCAGCTTCATGTTGACATCTTCAAAGTAGCCCAGATTATAGAGTCTTTCCATGGAGCGGCTAGCCTGGAATTTATTGAAGGGCTTGCCCTTCTTCATCTTGAGTTCGCGGAGGATGACTTTGTCCTTCGTCTTATCATTGCCGACGAGCTGGATATCTTCGATGACACCTTCGGAAATATGGACTTTCAGGATGCCCTTCGGCGTCACTTCCACATTCGGGATGGAGACGAGCATGTAGCCCTGCTTGAGGTAGGCATCTTCGATCTCCTTGAGCTTCTGGTTCACGAGGACGAAGTTCAGGACGCTGCCCTCCGGCACCTGCAGGATGGACTTCAGGTAGTCAGAGGTGAAGATGGTATTGCCGGTGAATTCCACATCACGAACGATGGGATTTGCCACAAGACCATAGGTGAGGTCCACGCCTTCGGGGATTTCCTTGAAATTCGGACGGATCTGAGAGAAAACACCTGTCGAGCCAAGAGATGCCACATCATTGCGGATGCCCTCAGCCGTGACGGTGCTGCCCGGTTTGCTCTGCAGAAGAGGGGACAGCTTCGTCTTGACTTCTTCCGGGATCCCGTCGAAGTCGACATGCGCGATGGTCTTGCCTGTATGTGCTTCGATGGCTGCGTCATCGTCCGCTGAAAGATAGAGCGAGGCATCGCCCACTGCAACGGTCTGGTGGGATTCCTTCACTTCCATGGATGGTTCCGCTTTTTCCGTCTGGTCGGAGATCTCACCGGTCTTGCCCGCTTCCTTACCGCTCTTCACGTCGATCATGGAGCTCTGGGACATGCCGTTCTGGGAGCCGGTCATCTGCGGTGCTTCCGCAAAGACGTCCGCGCCGGAAAGCGCAAACAGGATCGCAGAGGCAAGCAGTGCTTTCTTATATGTTGCTGTCATCGTAAATTCCTCCTCATGTATTGGATGGTGAATTTCTATATATTTATGGAAATACAGATGGGTATCTGGCATACTTGCCAAAACGTGTGATTTCCTTAAATAACATTGGGATTGATGGATTCGGTGCAGGACGGAAGCTCCTAAAGGGGAGACCCTTCGAGCCTCTGGAATCCTTCTTATCATTAATTTCCTCGGAGAGCCCTTCCCGCTTCGCCTACGACACGCTGGATCTCCTGATCGGAGAGGGCGGGTACCTCCGGCTTCGTGACGGCGGAGACTTCCACCGGAACCGGCGCGGGCGTCATGACGACGGAAGCTGCTTTAGCAGGCGCCGCCACCTCGGGATCTGGCTTTCGCGGATCCGTTTCCACCGGTTCTGTCGTGACAGTCTCTGCAGATACAGGAAGGATCTCTTCTGTTTTCTTATCCGCTTCCTCGACTGGTACAACCGCCGTAGTCGGTGTCGTGACTGCTGTTTCTACCGGTCTTACCGGAGTAGACACAGGTGCAAAAAAACTGTCCTTCAGAAAAGAGGCGCCGAGGAAAAGCAATCCTGCCACAGCCAGCGCGCCGCCGCGAATCAGCCACTTCTGCCGCGGCGAAGTCCCTCTCACCTCTTTCAGGCGCTGCATCTCTGCCTGCGCCATGATGAGATTCATCTCGCCTGTCAGTTCTTTATGGTTGGAATAGGAATTTTCTGCTTTTTCCAGCCACCGCTTCACTGACTTCACTCTTTTCAGCGTATCCCCCGACATACTGCCTCCTGCTGAGAAAACCGGAATCATTCCGATCTTTGCTAACGACTGGTTACATGATTCTTATATATAATCAGTGTTTTAGAAGTACAAGTGAACATCCAAATTTATTATTTATTTCACATTTTCTTGTATTTTCAAGCATTCTTGCAGAAATGCGAGTGTTTTTAGGCTGGAATGATATGTTTGACAGGGTCCGAGGAGCAGAGATCCGATTTCTGTTCCATCTTACTCTTTCCGATAGGTTCAGCGGGGCAGCAAGGCGGTGCCGAAAATGGGATCGCAAGAAGCGCTATGCCACGTCGTCCCCTATTTTCTCTCATGGATCAGCTTCGAGAGCATCCCGCGCAGACGCCGGATGCCGCGTTTCTCGAGGCGGTAGACGTAGGCCTGGCTGACACCCATGGCATCAGCGGTCTCAGCGGCGGTCTGCTCCGCCAAGTAGACCGAGCGGATGACATCCTGCTCTTTGGCAGAGAGTCGCTGCACTGCCAGGTCGACTGCCGCATGCAGCGATTCACGGTCGGCACTTTCGAAAGCCATGTCGGGAATGGCCTGTGCGAGGAAGACCTTCTCTTCCTCCCCGTCCTTGAGAAGGATCTCCTTTTTATTGGCATTCAGGAAATTCAGCATGCGTCCGCGGATGCGATGGATGGCATACAGGGAGAAGGCGACACCGGTCAAAGGATCATAGCGCTCGACGGCCTCCATGAGCCCTACCGTGCCTTCCTGAATAAGGTCCATCGTCACCGCCTCCTGCAGGCCATACTTGACGGCCTCCTTGAAGACAAGCGGCTGGTAATTCTCGATCAGACGCTGTCGCGCATCGATCTCCTCTTCCTCTTTGTATTCTTTCCAAAGTGCCTGCTCTTCCTCCCGGCTGAGCAATGTCACACGGGACAGGCAGGCTTTGTATTCTTCGAGCATAATAATGGGTACTCCATGTAAATGGGATTTCGCGAAATAGACCTTCCCCTCCTATCAGCGCTGAACGGAAGATGCGTTGCCGGATCATTGGCGCATTTTCCGTGATCTAAGGGAAAGTCGTTGGCTTGGCAAGCGGCGAATGGGAAAATGAGTTCGCGCCGAAGGATTGCGGCGAAGCCGCACCTCCGCCCCGAGCCCATTAGGCTTAGGGACTAAAATTTAAAGCTCCAATCACTGCCGATGTAGCTGTCGTGATTACTATTATACCACGATGAGAGACCGACGCGCGAATTCAAATCATAATGGAAGCCCAGACTCTTTTCCTCATTATTCACTCCCATGGTCGCAGTCAGCATGAAGTCATTGAAGAGGTACTTCCCGATCTTGATGTAGTAGTAGCTGTCATTGTTATCATCGATGTTGTCATAGTAGTCTGTCAGGTTCGACGTGATGCTGATGAGGTCAAGGCCGATCTTATCTGCGAGGAAGTCCTGCATTGTATTCCCGAAGAGCATGGTGAGGCCGGCATTGAAGAGCGCCCCCTGCATCGAGCCATCCTTATCCTTGGTCGGATCCTGATGGAGCGTCAGCAGCATGATGATCTGCGAATCATTCAGCGCGGGATCACTGTGGAAGGTCGTCTTCATATCACCGGGCAGTCCATCCAGCTCGGCTTTGATATTGTAATGACCGACCTTGGTATCGGCACGCGCATGGATGACAGGCAGGAAGGAGCCGGGGGTACCACCCCAGACAGCATTGGCCTGATCGATCTTGAATTCCGTGGTATTGATCTTGACCGTTCCTTTTTCTACATTCACGCGGCCCGTCATGATCGGTTCACGGAAATGGCCCATCATCGAAATATTCCCTTTGATCATGAGATCATAGAGCGAGCTGCTGTAAAGCCGTACATTGTCTCCGATGGCTATGTCGATCTTCGTCAGGAAATTGGCCGACGACTCACCGCTCTCCGCAAGGAGAGCGAGCGGCACTTCGCAGGTCGCATCGTGGATAGAGATCTTGCCCGTGACACCGAGCTGATCCATGAATTCACCCAGTGTAAGGTCAGCATCGACCGCCCCTTTGTAATAGGCAGAGTCGATGGAAGGGGTATGCATATGCACTTCCCCATCATAATGCGTGATCGCCTTTTCTTTCCAGTCGGCAGAGCCCTTCGCAGTGACGCCGCCGCCGCCGAAGGAGGCACTGCCATCAAATGTCACGCGATGTCCATCAAATCGTAAGGACAGATCGATCGGCTGAATGACTTCATTCATGGTCATAAGACCGAGTGCCCCATTCTTTGCTGTGATGCTGCCCTTAAGCTCCGGGTCACGATAGTCACCGACAAGCTGTACATGTCCCTTGATCGGGCCGCTCGCACTCGTCACGGCTTTACCGAAGAGAGCTAGAATATTCATATCCGCCTGATCGAGATTGAAATCAACGGAAAGCGGCACTGCCTCATCTGTGGTGCTGCCGGTGAAAAGATTGCCGGGGAGTATGCCCTTGGCACTCGCACGATAGTTTCCCTTCGATACCAGTGCATTTTGCAGCGTCACGACATTGCTCTTGGCATTCGCCATCAGAGAGAAGCTGTCAAAGCTGATTTCTCCGTAGCTCGGATGCTCGATACCGATCGAGATGTCTGCTTCCGGCGATGTCTTATTTCCGCTGAGAACGACTCCGGCCGTCAGACGACCGCCCATCCGTATGTCATTTCGTCCCAATACCTGCGGCAGCCAGGACATCTCCATGTCTTTGGCTGCGAGCTGGATGGCGAGCTCCCCATCGCTATTCATAGAGCCTTCTGCTGCGAGCAGTCCATCTCCTACAGGAAGATGAAACTTACGGATCGAGAGCGCCCCATTCATGTAGGAGAAATCGATCGCTCCCTGACCGACAGGTGTATCCCCCAGATGCCCTCCCAGGAAATCTGCTTTAAAGTCGATGCTGGGGTTTTCCAGTGTCCCTCCGATCTGCATGCCGCCATTGACAGCACCATCCGCAGCGGACTCAGGCAGCTTGAAAAGACGCATGATTTCCTTGATATTCCATTCCTTAAATCGAAGGAAGCCCTGCAGAGCATGGGAATCCATGTGATAGCTGCCTCTCCATTCGAAATGGCCATTCTTCTGATTGAATATACCGTCATCAAGGCTTACGACATGGTTCTGATAGCAAATGCCGGCAGACGCCATATAAATGGCAGTGCCGCCTACAGAGATCTGCCTGGAGGAAATCGTCCCTTCAAAGACCGGATCTTCCATCGTTCCGGATACATGCCCGCGCATATTGACCTTGCCGTCTGCTCCGCGTCCCGGAAGCATCCGCGAAAGGCTGATGTCATTGAGTGACACATCCATATCGATCATGTCTGGCTTCACCGTACCGCTCACGATGGCTGTACCATCGTAGATATAGGCGAGGCCGTTTTTCAGGGTGATGTCATTTCCATCATAGGTATATTCGCCGGAGATGCTCTGGAAAAGCTCACCCATGACCGAACCGTCGAAAGCCAGAAAATCGCCTTTCACCTGTGGCGCTTCCATCGTGCCAGTGACGGTCATTGTATTTTCGACCCAGCCCGTCACCGGGTAGTCCTCTCCGGCAAGCGCAAGCAGTTTCTCAATGCGTGTCTTGTCGGTATCGATGGTGAGTGTGAGAGGGTGCGGCGCAAAGAGACCGACGGTCCCCTTCACGGTGTGCTTGCCGTCCGGCCCTTCCCAGCGAAGCGAGGTGATGGTCGCCAGCTGATCGCCGAGTGATACATGTCCGGCGATACGGTCAAAGGAAATGCCACGGATCTCCCCATCCTGCGCTGTGAAATCTGCCGCGCCGTATGGATCCTCCCTGCTCCCGCTGACTACAAACCGGCCGGAAAGACGGCCGGCCATATCCATCCCCGAAAGGCCGGAAAGCGCAGAAAGGTCGATGGACGATACCTCGCCCGAGAGCGAGAGAGACGGCCCATATGTCCCCTTCACGGTGAATGCGCCTTCGCCGGATGTGCCTGTCAGATACGCGATATCCATCACGCCGCCACGCGAAGTCGCCTCCCCCGAGAGTGTATCCATGGACATCCCATCATACGAAAGATCCATGCCATAGAAAACGCCATGCCAGTCACCATCACGGTAACTGCCAAAGCCGGAGACCTTGCCCACTGCCATATTCTCATACGAAAGACCCGCGCCATCCATTTCTCCGGAAGCCATTTCCAGAGACAGTGCGCCTTCCTTATAGGTGCCCTTCGCCTTCCCCGATCCGCTCACAATGCCGGAAGCGGAAATCCCGACCGGAAGAGAAGAAAGGTCGATATGCTCTCCGGCTGCTTCGCCTTCGAAGGCCCCGCTTGTCATAGTATATGAGCCTTCGCCGATCAGAAGACCGCCAGCCATCTGTGCCTTCAGATAAGGGATCGAGATCCGATCCTCTCCATAAACAAAGCGCACATTCGCCTCTTTGACAGAAAGATCCTCATATTGCCCGTCCTTCACATGGGCTTCGCCGGACACGAAAGGATCTCCCATCGTCCCCGAAATATCTACGCTGCCGGAAACGACTCCGGTGGCGCCTTTCTCCGGCAGCAGCTCTTCCGCCTTGATATCCTTCAGAGTCACATGTCCCATCAGGATCGGATCGTCCACGTCAAAAAGGACCTTCGCCTCCCCGGTGAATGTCTGCCCATTGACCTTTACGGCTGCTTCAGTGATGACAGCTTCACCATTTTCAATATCAAAAAAGGCTGCTCCGTCAGCCAGAATAAAATGATCATAGCGAAGAGCAGCATCTTTGATAGAGCCTTGGACATGATAAGCGACAGCGCCATCACTTTTCCAGATCTTGGCGCTGGTCACCTGTCCTGTCCCTTTGTCTATATCAAGTTTTGAAGAAATCTGTGGGAACTGCTCTAAGAGCGGCTTCAACGAGGTAAGGGAAACCGGATCCGTTTCCAGACTGATTTCCATGTTATTCGTATTCGTGTACTTCACGTCTCCCTTGAAATGGCCGTCAAATGCCTCACCCGCAAAAGAGCCTGTGATCGTACCCTTGCTGTCCCAGCCGAGCGTGCCTCCCAGCGAAGTGAAATCATACGAACCAATATCCGGTGCAGAGATGGAAGCCTTCCCGTCCTTCACGATGACCTGTCCTGTGAAAATACCGTTGTCCGAAGAGTCCGATGGTTTTAGAATCTTCTCTACATTCCACAGTCCATCTTCCGTCTTGGCGAGATGGACCTCCGGATCCTCAATAGTCACCGTCTTTACGACATCAGCGATGCCGCCGTCTTTGAAAGCATAGTTATACAGCGCAGAAGCAGACCATCCGATCGCCAAAGAGGGTGACTTGAACACAACCTCTCCTTTCGCGTCCTTCAGCTCCAGGTCGGTGAAGGAAAGGTCATAGTTCGGATCCAGATCCATCATGGTCCACGTCAGGGTGCCGTTGATGCGCTCCCCTGCCGCGTCTTTGATGACAGGTTCCAGATTCTGTGTGATGATCGGACGGATCAGCAGATAAATGATACAGAGCATGATGAAAATAAATGCTGCGATACCATTGATCCACCATTTGATTCTGCTAGCCAAGGTCAAGTTCTCCAAAGTAAAAATAAAGTTTCAAGGTTCAGGGTTAGCCCCGGGGGCGTGCCGCCCCTTGCTCGGGGATGAAAGGGTGGAAACCGGTTCTATAAGTTCAAAAGGTTCAAAGGGGGTTGGTGCGGCGCATAAAAAATCAGAAGCGCCGCGGAGTATAAATAGGGCGATGCCCGAAGGTCAGCGATTAACAGGCTTCCCATTTATGGTTTCCTGACATCATCCTTTTGACCGCGAATGACAAAGATTTCTCGCTTCGCTCGAAATGACGATATGCGAGTCTGATGTCTCCCAGTCACTAGTCACTAGTCACCAGTCACTAGTCACTAAAAATTATGCTTTTGCAAATTCCGGGTGAATGACAGCCGGTACGCCCATCGCATGTTCCAGCGTAGCGAGACCGATGTTGTAGTTGTAGAGCGCGGTGATGTAGTTCGTTCTCGCAGTATTGAGGGCGAGTTCTGCATCGAGGACATCCAGGTTGATGCCGACGCCGCTGCTGTAGCGGACGGTCGCGATCTTATATGCTTCTTCTGCCTGAGCGACCGATGCTTCGGCAGCGCGGATCTGTTCTTTATAAGAGAGGACGTTCAGGTAGTCCTGACGGACTTCCAGCTCGATCTTTTCTCTCGCCTGCAGGAGTGTTTCCTGTGCTGTTTTGACCGCGGCATCCGCTTTCTTCACCAATGCCTGGGTAGCGCCGCCATCCCAAAGTGACCAGGAAAGTCCGCCCTGAACAGTCCAGTCATCTTTATCGACCGCCGTCACGCTGGCTTCCTTCCAGCTATATCCGCCGCCGACGCTGACTGTCGGGAGATAGCCTGCCTTTGCAGAGCGAAGAGAGGCCTCAGCTGCCCTTACACCATAGTCTGCTTCGACGAGTTCCCAGCGGTATTTCTGCGCCATCAGAATGGCCTGTTCCATGGTGAGGTCAAATTCCGGTTCCGGGAAATTCTTATCCAGCGGGTTCAGCGTCGTATTCATCGGGACACGCATGATGTTGTTCAGGTTCGCTTCTGCGACATCACGGGTGTTGTCCGCTGCGATGCTCTTCTGCTTCGCATTGGCGAGCGATACATTGGAAGACAGTACGTCCAGCTTAGCCACGATGCCGGCATCGAACTGCTGCTGTACGTTATTCAGATGGCTTGCATAGTCAGTGACCGACTGTGCCTGCACTTCAGCGAGCTTGACCGCTTCAAGGTACTGGTAGTATGCCTGCACGGCCGCGAGCTTCGTATCTGCTTCTGTCTTGTAGACATCAAGATCTGCGATGTTCTTCTGGTAGCGTGCGGCATCAATCGCACCTTCTACCTTGCCGAAGGTCCAGATCGGCCATGAAACATTGATCCCCTGGCTATAGCCATGGTTGGAGCTCTGCGTGCCTAAGGCAGTAGTGACTACCTGTGTCGGATACTGATTTCTTTGCCAAGAGTAGCTGACGGACGGATTCTTCTTGGCTGCCGCTGCGCTGACATCGGCTTCCGCTTCTCTGCGCTTCAACTCTGCGATGGTGATGTCACGGTTGTTCTGAATGGCAGTCGTGACCGCACCTTTGAGGTCGATATCCATAGCCACTGCTTCCGGAGCTGCCGCTTCTGTGATGGAAGACGCCAGATTCTTCTGGAGCAGCATGTTATTGAAGTTCACATCTTTATTCGCTACCGTCTGATTCATCTGTGCCTCGATGGCTTTCTGTGTGATCGACGGATCCGTCATGATCTTCGTCTGAGATCCTTTTGCTTCTGCGCCGAGCCCGCAGGAAAGGGCAAGCACGATAGAAGCAGTCAGAATTTTGCAGGTCATTGTATTCATTCAACATTCATCCCTTCTAGACAGATGTCTTTGTTGTCATTGTATCCAGACCGCCCATCTGGGGGCGCTGTTTTCATTTAATAATTGTATCCCACACCGATGTACTCTCCGCCGCCGCGGTTGTTATGCGGGAAAATGGACTGTCCGGTCAGGAACAGATTCGGCGTAAGAGCATACTGCCCGCGCAGGCGGACAGAGAGATCATTGGGGTCATACACATCTGCGGAGAATTTCCACCGCCCGGACGCATAGTCCGCGCCAGCGCCGATCTTGTTTCGAATGATACCGGCATGTACGCCATAGTCCCCTCTCATACGACCATAGAGCGCATCATAGACCGGATCATTCCCCATGGATTCTATCCCCAGAAGACCATAGGAGTCTTTCCCCACGCGGAGGAAGAGATTCGGCGAGAAATCGTCCTTCTTAGTATTATATAACAATTCGCCGGAAACAGATACATCAAAATCACCATTTCCCTGCATAAATCCATTTATTTTCCCGGAAATCTCTTTGGCATTCTGAGAGATCTCCTTCGCATTCTCCGATGCCACGACCATATTGTCCATGATCCTGCGCACATCGCCGGTGGCTTTGCCGTCTCCATTCAGCTGATACAGCATCTGATTCACCTGCGAGGTGATGCTCTGGATCTCATTCGCTGTCTGTATCCCCTGCGCAGTCAGGATGGCGAGATTTTCGGAAATCGCATCAAAATTATTGATGCTGTTCTTCACATGCTTCTGCGAAGAGGGGTCTGCGACGACGCTATTGATCCCATCGAGCATGGTCTGCGCGGACGTGATGAGCTTGTCCATCTTATCCATCGCCTGATCGATCCCCGGTGCTGACTTGCCCTCGACCTTCATCCCCTCTGCCAGATAGCCGCGTTCCTGATGACCGCCGGAGGCCTTCACGAAGCGTCCGCCCATGACACTGCTGGTCTGGATGGAGAAGTCCGCATCCTTCGGCACCTTGGCATCGTGATAAAAACGCAGCTTCACGACGGCTTCCCCGTTCTCCACCGTGATGCCATCGACCATGCCTACTTCGACGCCGGCATAGTGGATCGGATTTCCCGGTTCTATGCCTTCCGCTTCCTTGAAATAGCCGGTCACATGAAATCCGCTCTTTCCAAAGATCACAAGGCTGGAAAGCTCGATCAGGATCCCGGCAAAGAGGAGTATCCCCGCAAGGGCAAAGGCTCCGACCTTTGCTTCCGTCGACCATTTCATCAGGCATCACCTTCTTTCAAAAAATCAGGATTCGATGGCAGACCGTTCATGAACTGCCGTACTCTTTCATCCTTCGATGCATATAATTCTTTAGCTGTCCCTACCGCAAGGAACGAGCCCTTATACAAAAAAGCCATGCGGTCCGCGATCATTTCCGCAGACCTCAGGTCATGCGTCACGACGACGCTCGTCGCATGCAGGACCTTTTGCGTCTCTTTGATCAAAAGACTGATGTCGGTCGAACGGATCGGATCCAGCCCCGCTGTCGGTTCATCATAGAGAATGATCTTCGGCTCGAGCGCGATCGCTCTGGCAAGGCTCACGCGTTTCTTCATGCCGCCGGACAGATTCGCCGGCATGAGGTCTTCGATCCCGTCAAGCCCGACCAGATGCAGCTTCTCCTTCACGATGGCATCGATCTTTTCTTCAGAAAGCCGCGTGTGCATACGCAACCCAAAGGCTACATTTTCTTTCACATTGAGAGAGTCAAAGAGTGCGGAATACTGAAAGACCATCCCCATCGAGCGGCGCTCCTCATTCAGCTCTTCTTCGCTGAGCTGTCCCATATCCTTTCCGTTCACAAGGACTTTTCCGGATGTAGGGCGAAAAAGACCAATGATGAGCTTCAGGAGCGTTGATTTCCCGGAGCCGGACGCTCCCAGGATGACCATCGTCTCTCCCTCCTTGATGGAAAGGCTGACATCTTTCAAGATATGACGATCGCCAAAAGTCTGGTATACATGCCTGATATCAATCATAGGACGCCTCAAAACAGAATGGACGAGAGCAGGTAATTCGCCGCAAAAAGCATAATAATCGAATATACTACGGACTGGGTGGTCGCCTTGCCGACGCCTTCTGCCCCTGCCGTACAGGTCATCCCGCGGTCACAGCCGACAAGGGCAACGATCATACCGAAAATGACCGACTTGAAAACGCCGATGTACAGGTCAGAAGGGACGCAGTACACGTGGATAGAATGCATGAAGGTATAGGAGGAGACGCCATGCGTAAGCGAAGCGACGATCATCCCGCCGCCGACGCCGATGGTGACACCAAAGACCGTCAGAAGCGGCAGCATCGTCATACAGGCGACGAGCCGCGGCACCACGAGATACCCCACCGGACTCACCGCAAGGCACCTTAGCGCATCGATCTGCTCGGTCACTCGCATCGTACCGATCTCAGCCGTGATGGCTGCCCCGACGCGGCCTGCAAGGACGACACCGCAGAGCACCGGTCCCAGTTCACGCCCCATGCCGATGGCTACGATCGCACCGACGGTGAAGTCTGCGCCATACTTTGTGAGCTCGCCCGCGATCTGTACAGAAAGCACCATGCCGGTAAAGAGCAGTGTCAATGCCACGATGGGAAAGGACAGCACGCCCAATGCCAGGCACTGCTTCATTGTCTCCCGCCCGCGGAATGCGCCGATCTCTTTCACCGCCGCCATGAGGAGCAGGATCACCGCTCCCAGCTGATGAAAGATGCCGATGGTATAGCGGCCAAGCGTTTCTATGAATGACATAGGTAGGGAGACCTCCTTTCAGGTTGATGGGTTCAGGGTTAGCCCCTAGGGCATGCTACCCCTTGATTGTATGAAAGTTTTGCTCGAATGAGAAATTAGAAATGAGAAATTAGAAATGGTGGTGCGGCGCAAAAAATAATGAAGCGCCGCGAAGTATAAATAGGGCGATGCCAGAAGGCGGTATCCAAGTCACCAGTCACCAGTCACTAGTCACTCAAAGCGCAATCATAGCTGATGTCTTTTGCGAATCTTTTTCGTCTTTATCCGTTCCTTCCGTCTCCTCGCCCTTCTTTTCCAGCGTCTCTTTTTCCTTATTGCTCATCTCGATGGTGGCCTGCTGTTTGCTCTTTGCGAGCTTCTTCAGTGCTTTATCGCGTTCTGCTTGCGGCAGAACTTTGAAGGTGAATTGTCCGTCACCATAGATGACATAGTCCGTATCGACGGCGCTCTTCGGAGTCTCTTTTTCTCCGTCTTCTTTGAGCCCATCCTTATTCTTCAGATAGTCTGGATTTTCCGGTGCCTTTTTCTCCTGTATTTCTGCCTTTTTGCCGCCGCCTTCATCTTTGGAGATCATGCTGACCTCCGGATCCAGGATCTCCACGACGACCTGATTGTTCTGGTCTTCCTTCATCAGTCGGCTGTGCAGGTCATTGAAATCCTTGTACGTGCGAATGCGGTCTAAGATCTCATCCGTCAAATTGAACTTCTGCTGCTGGATGAGGTAAGGGAGCGGCACAACACCGCCGCCGCGGACTTCGAGGATCATATCTCCGTACGACTGATCTTTCGGCACGGTGAATGTCAGGTCCTTATAGAAGACTTCTCCCCTGTAAGGAGAAAGACGCGCGCGTACATAGATGGTATCGCCCGGGCTCACGATGATCGGAGACGCCGAGGCATCGAGAAGCTGCGCGGTCTTTCGTTCACTCGTCACATGCATGTCGACCATAATGCTGCGAAGAGGATATTTTTCAAAACGGTTCTGCTCGAGAAGCCGTACCACATTGTAGAGCTCATCTACGCTTCGCTCCGCGATGTCTTTGGACGACCAGTACATATTGCTTCGGGTGAAAGGCTTCCGCTTCATATCCTCCGGGTAAAGCGTATAGGTGAAATCGACCGTCCCCTGTCCTTTGCGATCCATGGCATTGCTGATCGCATGATACACCGAAGTGACGGATAAGGTCGGCAGCAGCGCTTCATTCGGGATCATGCGTACATGGAGATCTTCCTTCTTCTTCGTATCTTCATCGGTCACGGACGCATGAAGCGAGACAGCGTGTGGGAGCTTCCCCATCATTCCGCCAATCCCGGCTCCCCGGTCCTGGTTGACCGTGCCGATCTCTGCACCGACGGACCCCAGTTTGAAGGGGATATTCTTGCTCGGGATGACAGTGAAGATATAGGAATTGTGCATGAAGTAATCGGTATTTCCGCGATCCATGAACGGATGCCCGAAAGCCACCATGCGATCGCCGTCGACATAGGTGACCGTCCCGACAGCGCCGAGCTTGAGATCGCCTGTCACCATGGTTGCTGAGACGGCACTTCCCGGTTCAAGCGGCTGCGGCACATCATCCTGCGAGGCAGATGCGGAAGCAAATGGGACCATGTGGAAATCCTGCATTTTCCCTGCGAGGAAATCCATCGCATCCGGGGTGTATCCGCTCGCCATGAGAGGCGTCGTAAGCGGGATCAGCCCTTTGGAGGATGGCGGCGTAAGACCGGTGTCCTTTCCGTCATCGATGGTCCAGAGCTTCAGCATGTCACCGATCGGCGTCACCATGCCGATGCGCCCGCCGGACTGTGGAAATCCATACGCCACTGCGCCGAGCAGCTTCCCATCAATGTAGACCGGACTGCCGCTCATCCCCTGCGCGATGCCTTCTGTCTGATCGATCAGGGGCCCGGATACCTTCACCAGCACCAGATCTCCGCCGGTCGCTCCCTTGTCTTTCATGATACCCAGCACATCGACATCGAAGGTCTCGATCTTCGTACCGTGTACGACGGTCTTGGCATAGCCATGCATACCCTCCTGTACTTCTGACACAGGAAGAAATTCCTGTGCTGCACAAGGCAGCACGCAGGAAAGCGTGAGGCAGACTGCCGCTGCCAGATGCTTCATTGACTTTTTAAACCGATTGGGCATAGGATCCCCCTTACCGAAATATAAATTTGAAATCAGAAATGGCGATTTCATCGGATACATCCGCATAGGTGCAGCAGGCTCCGAAGGAAAGACAGGTCCACAGGCTTCCCGCCTTTGAGAGTCTCTGTATTTCCCCAGAGCAAGACCTTGCGGCGCATTATTATCATTTTCCTCCCCGCAGGAACGTCGCCCCTTGCCCCTCTTTCATAAAAGGCAAAAGACATACCATCGAGTAATGCTATTAAGTTAAGGAAATCGTTAGCTATGTAACATCTTGCTTCCCCCCTCGGGGGAAGTGCCGAAGGCAATAGGGGCATGCTAGCGGTATAGCGTGCTATGTTGAATAGTCCGATGCTATCGATATTCCAACACTTTCATGCAATACCGCTACGTAGCCCCCTCACCCCTTCGGGGAGCTCCCCCGATGGGGAGCCAAGACGTTCTGCCGCTTAACTTAACAGCATTAGGCCATCGAGGGAGCGAAGAAGACTTGCCAGACGGCCGGCTTCTTTATTTGCTTTCCAGCACCGCTACGACGTCCTGTTTGGCGATCGTCTGGCCCTTCTGGACGCGGACCTCTTTGACCACGCCATCCCGATCGGCTCTCGCCGCCGGTACACCGCCGACCAGTGAATCCACAGAGACCAGTACATCGCCCTCCTTGACAGGTGTGCCTGCCTCTATGACAGAAACGACCGTCCCATTCAGTACAGCCTGCTGCGAGACATCCTCCGCAGACACGCTATATACACCGGCAGCCACAAGTGCTGCCAGCGCCAAGCCGATTTTCATCGCGTTTCTCATGATGTACCTCCCTGTGTTGTAAAATTCACATATAGGTATATTATATTTTACCATTTTATCTACCTCTTGGCATGAAGAAAATAAAAAGGGACATAACAAATGAATGTTATATCCCCATGTATGTGTCGACGGAATGCGATCTTTTCCGCTTTCGCTCAGTGCAGATCCTGCAGCGAGTCTCTGAATGCATTGATATAGTTGAGCGAAGCCCCGGCACCGATGGCATTCACATAGGAAGGTCTCTCCGCTACCTTCGCTGCGATCCCGGTGATACGGGTGATCAGCTCATCGATGCCCTTTAGCTGAGACACCCCGCCGACCAGCATGATGCCCTGCTCTCGGATCGCTGCCAGAAGCGCCGGCGGTGTCCTCTGCAGCACATCCTGAATGTTTTTGAAAATCCTGTACAGGATCGGATTGATGGCATGCGCCACATCTTCAGCCGTTACGGCGATCTTGACCGGCGATCCCGATACGATGGAAAGACCATATGTTTCAGCCACGCGCGGCGCCTGATCCAGATCCCAGTAGGCGCCCAGCGAGATCTTGAGGCTTTCCGCCTCTTTGCGGCCGATGCGGATATGATACTTGTCGCGGATAGCCGCCATGATGGCCTGATCCATTTCCAGTCCGGACTCCGGTGAGAAATGGCTGACCACGATCCCGTGTTTCGAAAGCACGGAAACCTTCGTCGAGCCGCCGCCCATATCCACGATCATCGCGCCCTGACAGTTATCCCCCGTGAGCCCGAGACCCATCATCGCCGCGATAGGCTGATCGATGAGGACTGTCTTCCGTGCGCCCATAGCCACAGCCGCTTCCAAAAGCGCCCTCCTCTGTACGCTGCCCATTCCCCGAGACACGCACATCATGAGACGCGGATGAAAGAACATCCCTTTCAAATACGACTGATTCACGATGGAATTCAAAAGATAAGCCGCCCCGTTATAGTCGATGATCGCACTTCGCTTCATCGGATGGACGATCTCTATGTCCCGCGGCGCCTTGCCCTCCATTTCCTCTGCCTTCGTACCATAAGCGAAGAATTCCTTCGTCACGGCGTGGCGGGCGATCACAGAGGCTTCCGGAAATACGACGCCCTTATGCTTGACGTAAATCACCACATTCGACGTCCCGATATCGACGCCGATGTCTTCTGAGCCGAAAGAGCCGATCCAGTCCAGAAGGGTCTTCTGCCCCGCCAGACGCTCCGCCTTCTCCGCCAGTGCTTTAGTCTCGATCGACACGGACAATGTCTGCTCCTAACCCCTGCAGCTTTTCTACAAGATGGTCATAACCACGATCAATATGATGAAGCTCGCCCACTTCCGTCTCTCCGTGCGCAGCGAGCCCGGCCAGTGTCAGTGCTGCCCCTGCACGAAGGTCCGTCGCTCTGACGAAGGCACCTGTCAGGAAGGGGACGCCCTCAACGATCGCACAGCGGCCTTCGACCTGAATGGAAGCCCCCATCCGCTGCAGCTCGCCGGCATGCATGAAACGATTTTCAAATACCGTCTCTGTGATACGGCTGACGCCGCTGCCCACGGTCATGAGTGCCATGAACTGCGCCTGCAGATCCGTAGGGAAGCCCGGATAGGGCAGCGTCTTGATATCCGTAGAGCGGATATGCCCATCACTGATGACACGGACACTGTCGACATCCTTGATCACCTTGACGCCTGCTTCTCCCAGCTTTGCGAGGAGGGGCTTCAGATGTTCATTCAATACATTTTCGATCACGACATCGCCGCCGGCCATAGCCGCTGCGATCATGAAGGTCCCCGCTTCGATACGGTCCGGAATGACTGTATGAGCGACGCCTTCCAGCTTCTTGACACCTTCGACACGGATGATATTCGTCCCTGCGCCTTTGATGTTTGCACCCATGGAATTCAGGAACGTCACGAGATCCACGATCTCCGGCTCTTCCGCCGCATTTTCAATGATGGTACGGCCTTCTGCCGTAGCAGCTGCCATGAGGATATTCTCTGTCGCGCCGACACTCGGGAAATCGAGATAAATGGTCGTGCCCTTCAGCCCCTTCGGTGCATATCCTTCGACATAGCCGTTGCCTACATTGATCTCCGCCCCCATGGCTTCAAAGGCTTTCAGGTGCAGATCGATCGGACGGCTGCCGATCATGCAGCCCCCGGGAAGCGCGATCTTCGCATGCCCCATCTTGGCCAGAAGCGGTCCCATGATCAGGAAAGAGGCTCTCATGCGGCTCATAAGCTCATAAGAAGCTTCGGTCTTATTCACCCCGGATGCATCAAAAGTCAGGACATTGTCCTCTCTTTGGACTTTGACGCCCAAAGACTCCAGTACACTGCAAATGGTCACCACATCATCGAGATTCGGTGTATCGACAATGGATGCCGGTGTCTCAGGCAAAAGTGTCGCTACAATGATAGGAAGAACGGCATTCTTTGCGCTGGAAACACGGACGTGTCCACGCAGGGGATGTCCACCATGAATTACTAATTTTTCCAAAAGGAATCACTCCTGTACTGATGAAATACTGAAAGCAAAGATCTATCTGATGCCGCAGCCAAAAGGGGCGGCGGCGCTATCCTACAAACGTCAATTATATGTATGATACCATAAAAAAACAAGGGATTTCAATGTGAAAATTGGATTAAGCCTCCGGGGGAAAGTCTGCCCATGGACTCGGGAGGAAAGAGGCCCGAATCTATGGTAGGAGCCCGCCGGCTGCCCATCCTCTTTTATTGTTCCAGCGACTCGGTGACGCGCTTGACACTTTCCGAGTCTCCCAGAATGATGAGCATATCCTGTTCCTTCATGTTCATATCCGGTCTCGGATTGACGAACATATCTCCTCCGCGCTTGATCGCAACGACGGTGATGTTATATTTTCTTCTGACGTCGGTATCGATCAGACTCTTGTTCACCCACTCCTGCGGCACACGAATGGAAAGGATCGTGATGTTGTTTTCCATCTCGATATAGTCAACGATGCCTGGGGAGATCAGATTGTGCGCGACGCGGACACCCATTTCCTTCTCTGAGTAAATGATCTTGTCTGCGCCGATCTTCTGCAGCATTTTTCCATGAATGGGATCCAGGGCTTTGACGACGATCTTCTTGACGCCCATTTCCTTTAAAAGCAGTGTCGTCATCAGGCTGGCCGACAGGTCGCCGACAGAAACGACAGCAATGTCCGCATTGCCGGCACCGATGGCTACCAGGTTCTTCTCATCGGAGCAGTCCGCACAGACCACGTAGCCCAGTGTATCTGAAAGATCCTGCACTACCTCTTCATCGATATCCATGGCCATGACGTCATAGCCCATCTTTTCCAATGTGACGGCGACACTGATGCCGAAGCGGCCCAGTCCTGCCACGAAAAACTGTAATTTCTTTGCCATAGAGAGTACCTCGTGATGGATGATTCTATGCAATAATAAATGGTTCGATCGGATCTTCCGGAGAGCTGCCCGAAGGCAGCGTTTCAGCCCCTCTCCTTTTATCCGATGACTATATTTTCCTTCGGATACTTGATCTGACTCTTCGGACGGCCGGCAAAGGTGACGGCGAGCGTCATGACGCCGATACGCCCGATGAACATAGCGATCATGATGACGATTTTACAGGGGATATTCCACTCCGTCGTGAGTCCCATCGAGAAGCCGACGGTGCTGAAGGCGGAGACAGCTTCAAAGAGGGCATCCTCAAAATCGAAGTGAGACGCAGGCTCTAAGAGGAAGACCATCATCGCAGTGAGGAAAGTCAGTACCATCGCCAGTGTAAAAACGTTCGATGCTTTCACCAGACATTCCGGATCGACCCGTTTATGGAAGATGACCACATCTTTTCTCCCACGGATCCATGACCAGAGCGAGAGCAGAAGAAGTCCGATGGTGGTCGTGCGGATGCCGCCTGCGGTCGAGACAGGCGCCGCTCCGATGAACATGAAGAGCATGATGATAAGCCCGGTCGCATTGTTCATGGCGTGGATATCAAAGAGAGTGAAGCCTGCCATGCGGGAAGAGATCGACATGAAGAAGGCACTCTGCCACTTTTCAGCCGTGCTGAGATGTCCCAGCGTCGCCGGATTATTGCCCTCCAGAAGAAAATAGACGATCACGCCCAGCGGGATCAATATCATTTCCATGACCAGAATGAATTTGCTGTTCAGAGTCAGTGCGCTCCAGCTATGGTGCCTCAAAAGATCATCCAGCGCGATGAAGCCTACGCCTCCCAGAAACATCGAGATACAGACAACGGTACTGACCAGCGGATTGGCTGCCATTCCGGCGAATCCGACATCATTTCCCATGATATCCATACCGCAATTCGTGAAGGCAGAGACCGCATGCCAGTAGCCCTGATAAATGCCGATCCATCCATTCTGTGTGAAGAAATAGGCCGCAAGGATGCTGCCGGCACAAAACTCGATAGAGAGCGTCATCAGGATGATCTTTCGCACCAGCATCACCATACCAGACGGTGTCTGCAGATTGAAGGAATCCCGGATAAGGAGCCTCTCCTGCAGGCGGATCTTCCGCCCCCGGGAGATGCCGACCATGGCCATCATCGTCATGATCCCCAGACCGCCCACCTGCATCAGAAAGAGCACGACCAGCTGCCCGAAGATAGTAAAGTCAGTCTTCAGATCAAACATGCTCATCCCCGTCACGCTGACGATACTGACAGACATGAAGAGCGCATCCAGGAAGGAGACTTCCTTCGTTCCTGTCTGCGAGATGGGCAGCATGAGGAGGAGCGCCCCAAACAGCATGAAGGCTGCAAAGCCACCACAGATGAGGACGCCTCGATGAAGCTGGCTCAGCGCGTTAAATAATTTTCTCATCATGAAGTGCCTCTCCCATTGTAAAAGCGAATCACGCAAGGATCCGCAGCTCTCTGTCGCCAGTGACGATCCACCGGCCGCTCATAAATACATTCTCTTTATTATACTATGCCCGCCAAAGAATTGACAGGGAACGCACACAAGTAAAAAGAGAAGTCCCATCGGCCTTCTCTTTGACTTGCAAGGAACAGCAGCACGCTATTCTCTCTTTTTCATATGCTCTTCGACCTGCGTTGCTGCGATAGCCCCCAGGATATCATGGCGCGTGATGATCCCGACGAGACGCGCCGGCGGCTGCTCACCCTCACGCTCCACGCTAAGCTTCGCCTTTTCTACGACAGGCACCGTCTTCAGATGGTGATCCACCATGAGTGTCGTGATAGCCTCCATGTTCGTCTCCGGCGTGACACAGCGCACATCCGTCGTCATGATATCCTTCGCAGTCGTGGCGAGCAGCTTCCTGAAAGATTTCTCATACCGTCCAAAGCCGCAGTAGTACACTGTGCCGCCCAGCACATCGACATGCGGCGGGATCTTCGGCTGCACCTTCTTGTACAGAAGATCACCCTCGGAAACAATGCCAAGAAGCTCATTATCATCTCCCACGACCGGGATCGCAGACACGGGGTGCGTCACGAAAAGTCCCACCAGCTCCTGTACGGTCGTATCCGGTGATACCGTGAACACATACTTCGTCATAAAGTCTTTCGCTTTCATAGATTTCATGATAAGGCCTCCTTGCAGGACATACGAAAAATCGGTTCATGCTGAAACAAATGAGGAAAACACTTTCTCTATTTATATTTTAATTCTTTCGAGCCGGAACTGCAATAGGAGGGCTGGCGAAGAAGGCATCGGTTCTTGAGAAATGATTTTCCCGGGAAACCTCTTTATAGATGGTACGGTTCATGCCGTATGATCTTCATCGCGCGATAGAGCTGCTCGGAGAGGATCAGGCGTGCCATCTGGTGCGTAAAGGTCATGGCACTGATAGAGATCTTGAGATCCGCCCGATGCCGGATGTTTTTCCCATTCCCATAGGGACCGCCGATCATGAAGTAGAAATGGCTCGTCCCGGTGACCATACGCCGTGAGATCCAGTCTGCCAATCCTTCCGAGGACATGGGATCCCCCTTGAGATCAAGCAGCACAAGGCAGTCATCGCCGGAGAGATACTTCAGCATCTTCTCTCCTTCTTTCTCCATCACCCTTTCCTTCATGGCAGGAGATGAATTCTCCGGCATTTTTTCTTCATCCTGTGCGATGATCTCCAGAGGTGCGATCGGCTTCAGGCGCTTCACGTACTCCTCGATGCCCTGCCGCATCCATTTTTCTTTGATCTTGCCGATAGCAAGCAGTGTAAATTTCATAGCTCTTCCTTTTCTGCGGACCGATACTGCAAGCGGAATGATGATCCGAGACTGCCGCCAAGACCCAAGACCATGTCCATAGGGCCTCTTTTTCGACAGGAAACCGCTCGTCAGATCGTTTCCTTACTTATTACTCTCCGGTGCAGCCGCAAGAAGGACATCCGCCTTGGCTTCTCTTCCCTGGTGCTCGTAGGTGATGGAGATCTTTTCTCCCGGCTTATGAGTATCGAGGATTTCCCGCATCTCCTTCATAGTATTGCACTCCTTCCCATCGATGGCAAGAATGTAGTCCCCCGGCTCAATGTCAGTCAGGCTGATCGGGCTTCTGGCCGCGATCTTCATGACGAGGACTCCCTTCTCGTGATCCCAGCTGTAACCGTAGCGGGCGGCAATGTCCTTGTCTGCTGCATACACACCCAGATAAGCGCGCGTCACTTTGCCATGGTCTATGAGCTGCGAGATGATGCCCTTTGCCTGATTGATCGGAATGGCAAAGCCCATGCCTTCGACCCCTTCTTTCGCGATCTTCGCACTATTGATCCCGACGACCTTTCCATCAGCGGTGACAAGTGCCCCGCCGGAGTTGCCCGGATTGATGGCTGCATCGGTCTGAATGAGCTTGAAACGCTGGTCGATATCATCGAGGCTTCTGTTCAATGCGCTGATGACGCCGACCGTTACGGTTCCCTGAAATTCAAGACCCAATGGATTCCCGATCGCGATCGCCGTTTCTCCGACCTGCAGGCCATCAGAGTCTCCCAAAGAAGCTACGGGGAGATCGTCACTGCCTTCGATCTTGACGACAGCAAGATCGGTCGACGGATCCGTCCCCACCACTTTGCCGGAAACTGTCTTTCCGGAAGAAAGCGAGACATTGACCTCCTTGCTGCCGGAGACGACGTGGTTATTCGTCACGATGTAGCCTTTCTTATCAAAGACCACACCCGATCCTACGCTTTGCCCGACTTCGACGCGGCGGTTAAACATATCGCGGTCATATACCTTGGTCGTGATGCCGACGACCGCCGGCCCGACCTCTTTCACCGCCTGCACGATCGCTGTATTGCGGATGGCCGGCAGCTCCTGCAGCTTCTTATCCGCCCCCTGCGGTACCTGGTACGAGGAAGAAGCGTCCTTCTTCGGGATCGCCGGAAACTCGCCGAAGAAGCAACCTCCCGCGCTTCCGATGACGAGCAGAGCAAGTGCTGCAGCGAAGAGCTTCATCCGTCCCTTGCGGGATCCGGTGATCTCTTTCTGCATGGCTTCCCCATGCTCTTTCAGCTGCTGATCCAAGTCTTCTCTATCCATGATGAGTACCTCTATTCATTTCTGTGAAATCTATCACACGATCTGTCCTTTTTGTCTATCAAACCCGATGGAACCAACGGAAGCAAGATCGAAGTCTGCTCCCTGTCCGCCAGAGTCCTCTCTCCTAATGTGTTCCTCATTATAGCATACCTGCCAAAGAAAAGAAAAAGGCGATGTGAAATAACGATCATCTCATTTTCGCGTTCCATCTGCCGCGGG
>ERZ1034687.208-NODE-208-length-38662-cov-39.138317_pt1 | contig 38662 bp, 27 predicted proteins | sample MGYA00520704_ERZ1034687 | MGnify/ENA primary metagenome ERZ1034687 (study PRJEB33766, sample SAMN09781762) | gut metagenome | biome: gut microbiome | host: Homo sapiens | place: Madagascar | study: EMG produced TPA metagenomics assembly of the PRJNA485056 data... | reverse complement strand
ACTCATATTATCAATAATGCGCAGAGTGGTCAACTAAAATCGTTAAACCACAAATGCAAGCGGCTTCGATGCCCAACGCAATTGCTTTCGTTGCTTATCGAAGCCGCTTTCATCTGCCATCGAAGCCGCTTGGCTTTTTTGAAAAACTTAGCTCAGCTTTCGCAGTTGCTAAAGCGCAGTTTGTTATTAGCTGCGCACGTTATATTTATTAATCTTCCTTATGGAGAATCAACAGGAGCATAAAAAACATTCACAGACGAGCAAGGATGCTGCGTCTGTGAATGTCGTAGAGGTTGTTGTCCCCATGATAGGGGGAGGAAGAAGTCTTGTTTATTTACTTACCTTTTTAGTCTTTCCATCGGCATACTTGACGATGTAGATTTGTCCGCGTTGCATCTCCTTGCTGTTGATGCGACGGCCCAGACAGTCGTAAACTCCCATTACCTGAAGACCTTGTGTAGTAGGAGTAGAGATACCTGTCGATGTAAACTGCAACTCAACACTATTGGATGGACTGCTTTCCCCAAAGCTTCCTGTGGCACTTACTGCATAGGTGTTGGTGCCATCCAATGGAGCAGGGTCAACATATTCGGTTGTTGTGCTGGTGGCAATCTTGATGCCGTTTCGATACACGTTGTATCCAGTGATATTGTTGGAACTGCTGCCCAAGATTTCGAGGTTGTCAATCTGCCAGTAGTAGTTCAACCCCGTGTTGTCTGTATCATAGCAGTGGAATCGGATCTGCATTTCTGCAGACTGATAATCCGAGAGGTCGAGGGTAACCTTGGTATATTTGCCCGCAAACGATGCGTCTTCGTCTGTACAAGCATTGAAAATAGGTGTCCATGACTTTCCGTTGTCTTTGCTTACCTCTACATTATAATACTGTGGGTTAATGGGTTTTTTTCCTGCTGCTTGAGTACGAGAGTAGAAACTCAGCGTCTTGCCGTAAGCGAAGGTCTTTGAAGTGAAATATTCATCTTGGTGAATATCCTCCCATGCGGAATACATTGTAGCAGCATAGCTTCCCTCGTATGGTCGGTAAAAGCCCTTGTTGGGGTCGCCTTTCAGCCATCTCCATCCACGATCGCCCGATGTGGTGACAACCCATTCGTTGGGGTTTGCTGTATTCTCAAAGTCATCGTAGAGGAGTGTCTCACCAGCAGAAGCTGCAGTCCATGACAAATGGATGCCGTCGTCCTGTATGCTTCCTGTCAGTTGCGATGGAGCAGTTACGATGTTAGACAACTGTGTAATGGTCAGTGTTGCCTCTGTGTTGATAGTCTTCACAGTAATCGTAGCCGTTCTATTTTGTGGCTTATCGTTGTCGCTGTTTGCGGTGAAGGTCACTTCTGCATTTCCAGTTCCCTCGGTCTGGCTCACAGTAATCCATGCAGGAAGGTTCTCTAAAGTCCAATCCTCGTCAGAGGAGATGGTTACTGTAGCCGAACTCTGTGCGCCTCCAGCCAAGGTAATCTCTTTCTTGTTTAGAGAAAGGTGGTTGGTAGATTCGTGCAGATAGAACGAGATGGTGCTTCCGCAAGTAGAAATGTTGCTGATGGCAAAAGGTGCCTCCTTGCCATTGCTATAGAAAGGCTTGGCTGTAGCCTCGCCACCAAAAGCAGTTCTTCCACTCTCGGCACTGAAGAAAGCCTTTGTGATATCACCATCCGATGTCGTTGTTCCGTTAGGACGGAAGATGTACTGTTCGTCGAGTCGGGTAGTTCCATTATAGTTGACGTTGCCTCCAGTGTAGGCTGGGTTGATTCTGTAAATAAGCAGTCCCGAACCAGGAAGACTCTTGTCGAAACCTTCCTTTTTGCGGTATTCCACTACGAAGTATTCATCGCTTCCTACTGGTTTGATTTTATAAGCAATGTTTTCTTTGCTGCTGCCACCTACGGGATTCAAGGTGTAGGTACCAGCTTCGGAAATCTCTGGTATCTCGTCAATCCATTTACAATAGCGATACTTGGTGTAGGCTGTCATGTTTTGTGCTACGAGCTGATTGTCTGACATCAAGTCCCATATTCCTACAGGGTTAAGGCTTCCTGAAGCATGATACAGGTCGTAGGTACCCAATGAGTGAGACATCTCATGGCAAAGAACTCCGGTGTTGAGGGCGATGCCTTCGAAGTTTTCATAACCATTAGCCTCGTCGAAAACCATGATGTAGCCCACCAACTTCTTACCTTTTATATAGATAGCCTTTTCATCAGGCAAAGCCAAGTCCTTGCGTTGTGGCCAGAGGATGCCTCGCTTGTTGCTCAGTTCTGATTGTCCGCTGAAGATGATGCACAGGTTATCTATGTAGCCATCGTCGTTCTTGTCGATGTCGGTAGCGTCAGCCACGTCTTTCTCTATATAGTTGGCTATTTCTCTTACCAATGCCTGCATGCGTGCTTCACCCTCGGTGTCTGAGTTGTAGCCAGAGGGACGCAATGTGGCATCATACTTCTGGTAGTATGCTCTTTCGTAACGTGTCTTGTAAGACACAATCTTGGTGTCTGTAGTAGCAGGATAGAAGGAACTCTTCCATTCCAGCTGGTTGTAGGAAGCCTGACGGAAATAGTTGTATACCGAGTTGTCGGTAGTGTTGCTGCCGTTGAACAGGTTCTGATAGGTGTCTATCGTATGTTCAAAAATGTTGGCATCCTCGTCGGCAAAGCGCACAAAGCACACCGTATTGACAACGGTTCCTGTGTTCTTGTTGAATGCTCCTGCCTGGAAGGCAAAGAGGAGACAAAGAATGGTTAGTGCTAAAGACTTCTTCATAGTCGTACTTGTTGGATTGAAAAAAGTGCCATACCCATGGGACGTTTCGCCCATGCGATGTGGCACTTTATGAAATAAAATTATTAGAGGGCTACCTTGATCGCCTTGCCGTTGATGCTGACGATGTACAGACCCTTTGCAGCCTGAACATGAGCATTGGCAGAGTTGGCGTGGAAGTTTGCTACCACAGCACCACCCAAGTTGGCTACTGTAACAGCGTCGCCCTGAGCCAAGCCAGAGATAGTAATCTCGTTACCTATAGTACTTACCTTTACACCCTGAGTTGTTACTGTGTTAATACCTGTATCACCTTCTACCTTTGTGACGGTAGTCTTGTAGATGTTAGTGCCTGTAAACTTAGGATACAAAGTCGAAGTCATGGTGATATATACGGCATCCTGTGCAGTGAGGAAGGTAATTTTACCGTCAGCAACCGTGTAGTCTGTGCCTTCTGTCAGAGCAGTTTTGTCTGACTTGTAAACAGCAAATTGGGTGTTCAAAGTGGCACTTGTCTGTGATGAGAGGTCGAGTACATCTCCTACCTTGTAAGATTCTGCAATGACATAGTTGTTCTGTGGTGCATAGTTGAATGTCTTGGCAACGGTTGGAGCAGGGAGCGTAGCCAATGTGAAGTTATTCTTAAAGATGTTCAAAATCCTCATCTTGGCACTGGGCAGTGTGATTTCTGTCAACTGGTTGCTTATCAAGAACAGAGTTGCATTACCTGCATCTTTAATACCTGTAGCATCAAAGGAGGTGAGCTTATTCTCGTTAAAGCTGAAGGTTGGTTTAGATGCCGTGTTATTACCTATCTTAACCGAGGTTAATTCATTTGTCTGTGCATATACAGACTTGATGGTTGGATTGGTGGATAAATCCAATTCGCCAGTAAGTTTGTTTTGTCCGATTCTGAGAGTCTGTAATGCCTGATTTTTGGTAATATCTATTGCTGTCAAGAGATTATTGTTAATATCCAAAGTTGTCAATTTGGTACACTTGCTGATATCAATACTTGTCAACTGATTGATGTTGATGTATAGCTTCTCCAACTCAGTGTTCTTGGTCAGGTCAATGGAAGTCAGTTTGTTGGCATTGGCAGTCAAATCTTTCAAGGCTGTAGCCTTGGTTACATCCAAAGACAATACTTGGGCACCATCTACTCTTGATGAACATTCAAAATAAACAATGTTGTCGCCATAGATTTTTACCTTTCCATCACCTGATACGGTACCTGAGACGTCCACTTGATTCCAACCATCGAAAGCAGGAATCACTTCTGATGTGACTTTCTCTCCATTACCCCAGTCTATCTGTACTGTTCCTTCTACCCCCAGTCCGATAGTAAGAGTTCTGGTATTACCATCTACCTCTGCTTGCAATTCAATAGCAGGTTCTGTCTGTGCGAAGGCTGTCATTGTACTGATGACAGCCAACAAAAGTGTAAAGAATTTCTTCATACTTGTTGTGTTTTACGTTGATAAATATAAAAGTTTGCGGTCATTTATTTAATGACCTTCTTGATGCTGTTGCCATGCTTGACAATGTACAAGCCCTGCTTCTGACCCTTCAAGGTATTACCTACTTTGACGCCATCAATAGTATATACCTCTTGTGCGGCTGTACCCTGTGTCTGTATGTTGGCAATGCCTGTAGTCTCCTGCTTGGGAGTGGTCACCTTGATGCCGTGGATGTAAACCTCTTTATTTGTGATGTTGCGGAAGTATGCATATACAGGTTTGTCGGACTTAATTGTTATTTCGTTGTAGCCATTTGTTTGTTTTTCAAGGCCTGTAACCGTGGTGTTGCCTGCACCTGCAAACTTGTTGAACATGCTATATGCCTTGCGCACTTCATAATCACCGAACATAGTGCCTGCTTTGTCTGTGCTTAAAAGTTGGCAGTAGATGGGTCCCGAGCATGAAACATTTATGCTGAATGTAGAGCATGATGGCAGGCAAAGAACAATTCCACCACCATTTGGTGAATTTGATGCACTTGCTGCAGGTAAGATGATAGCTCCTTTCTTGTAACCATCTGCACCCAACTCGCCGCCTTTTCCGTATCCAATCGCATCTGGGTCAACTGTAGTCGAAGGATATGAAGGCACTTGGTCTGCATAAATCATCTGGATGATTTTGCCTTCAGGGTCTACTTTGTAGTCTTCTTCATTGCAGACACCGACATACTGGTCAACAATATTCTGGCTGTTGAACCACAACCAGCCATTTTCGTCGACTACTGAAGCAGGAAAAAGATTGTACTCCTGTGCTTGAACTCCGATAGCGCTGAGTAATAGCGCCCATGCTAAGTAAATTTTTCTCATAAAGATGATGTTTTTTGTTAAGGAACGTTCTTTCGTCAGCATCTTGCTGACGAAAGAACTTTTATCCGTTGTTTATATTGAGTGTTTTATTACGGCTATATATGAATAGTGCTCTTTTTATTGTTCTGTCCAGTCTGGGTTCTGGGCAATGCCGTGATACTTGATCTCGCTCCAAGGAATGGGCAGATAGTATTGTTTCTTGTCGAAGACTCTCACACGTTTAGGGAAGCGGTTTACGTTGCTGATGGTGTACTTGGTGTTTACCACCTCGTTGTTTACCACAGTTACATCGACACGCATACCCTTCAGAGGATTGGTCTCGCCGTTCATCTTCTGCTCTGCCACACCCCATCTGAAGAGATCCCAGTAGGTGGTTTCCTCGAAAGCCATTTCCACACGACGCTCGTTCTTGATGTCGTCGAGTGTTGGATTCTCAATGTCTGGCATGTGAACACGCTGACGGGTCTTGTTGACATACTCCTTTGCCAAGTCTGTGTTTCCTAAGTCGTAGCAAACCTCTGCGTAGTCGAGCAGTGCCTCTGCAAATCGCCAGATGATGTAGTTCTGCTTGCTGGCATAAGTATCGTTGTTGTCGATAGTCTGGCTTGGATCAACAAACTTGCCCATGTAATAACCTGTCAAGGTTACGGCAGCCGACGTAGAAGTACCATAAGGTGTAAGGTCGACACCAGCAGTACGGTTTGTATAATGAATGTCCATCACATGGTTGCGGTACGTACATCCATCATACAGGATGTTGGCATAGAAACGATAGTCTCTGTTGTCGTATGGATGCTGTGCATCGTAGGTCTTGCCAGGCTGCATGCCATACTCGTCCACATGGTTCTGGGTAGGAGTGTAGGCTGCTGTTGTACCTGTAAAGAAAGGAGAGGCCGCGTCTCTATCGAGCTTATGACCAAACTTGTTGGCAAAGTCGCCATCATCAGAATGCTGTACCTCGAAGATAGACTCCTGTGAGTTCTTGGTCAGGAAGATTTTGCGATAGGCATCGCGAATATCGTCCTGTGTGGTGGCAGAGATAGGGATGAGGCTGTACTGGTTCAGAGCGAAGAGGTCTTCGTAAGCCTTCTTGGCCTTCTCCAGCATGACGTGTGACTGGTCGTCGGAAAAACCTAAGTAGGTAAGTTCCTCACCCTTGTTCTGGAATACCTTACTGGCAGCCCAGAGGTAAGTCTTCGCCTTGAGCATGATAGCTGCACCCTTGGTGGCGCGACCTGTCTCGGTAGTGGCGTGAGCCTGGGGAAGATACTTGGCAGCCTCGTCGGCTTCAGCCACGATGAAGTCTACCATCTGCTGATAGCTTGCACGTGGGAACTTCTCTTCTTTGATGAGTGGATTATAAGTGTGGTCGATGAGGGTTACACCGCCAAACATTCTCCACAGCATATAATAGTAATAGCCTCGCATGAAGTGCGCCTCACCGATGATGCGGTTCTTCTGGTCGCCATTGCTGATATTACCTAAATTTTCCAGCAAGGTGTTGATAGACTGAATCTGAGTGAAGTAGTTGCTCCATACATTGGCAGCCCATTTGGTAATCTCCTGGCTGTTGCCTTTCAGTAAGTCGCCATAGCCGGCATTATAGTAAGAACTCTTACCCACGCTGATCTGGTCGCCAAACCAAGGCATATAATATCTTGATTTGCTCTTCACCAATGAAATGCTGGGAACATAAGTGCTGAAGCCATTGCTCATACATCTGTACCAAGAGTTCTCGTATTCGTCGAGAAGCTGAGGATTACTCCATACCGACTTCTCGGAAATCTTGTCGAGAGGAGCATCCCTGAACAGGCTGTCGCAACTCGTCAGCACACCGGTGGTGGCTGCGAGTGTAATGATGGTTATGATTCTATTGAATTGTATTTTCATACTTTCTGTGTTCTATATATAATATAATGTGGTCTCGTTAGAAACCTAAGTTGAGAGTTACACCGTAAGAGCGCTGGATAGGGTAGCCACGGAGTGACTCTGGGTCCATGCTCTTCAGACTGCTGATGGTGAAGAGGTTGCTTGCCTGCAAAGCGATGCTGAGCGAAGAGAGGCTCATCTTCTTGACGATGCTGCCTGGGAAGTTGTAACCGAGGTTCAGCAACTTGAGGCGCACGAAATTACAATCCTCAATCCAGAATGTAGACTTCTTGCGGTTGTTGTCGTTGGATGTGGCAATCTTCACGCGTGGATATTTGCCAGAAGGATTGCTCTCCGACCAACTGTCGGTAAGGTGATACTTCTGATACTTAGGCAGGGTACCGTTCTCCAATGTATAGTAGTCGGTAATGTTCTGCTTATATCCTGACTCGCCCTGGAAGATGGCATTGAGGAAGAAACCCTTGTATTGCATTCCGAAACGGAAGCTGAAGTCCATGTCGGGTTGTGAAGAGTTCTTGACGTAAATATAGTCATGAGAGTCGAGAACACCATCCTCGTTCTGGTCGATGTATTTGATGTCACCAGGAGCGATGGTTGCATTACCCTGTCCGTCCTGGTCGAGTGGCCAGTTGTCGATTTCTTCCTGACTCTGGAACAGACCTGCTGCCTGATACATCTGCCATACCATGCTGCTGGTTCCCTTACGGCGAAGGTTGGGCAGCTGACTGCTCTCGTCGCCGAAGTCGAGGTATTTGTCGTTGCTCTTTGACAGGTTGATTGACATGTTGTACTTGAACTTGCCGATGGTGTTCTTGTGGCTGATGGTGAAGTCCCAGCCCCATGCCTTCAACTTGCTGAAGTTCTCAGAAGGATAAGCTCCGTCGGTACCTGTCGAAGGAGGGAAGAGATAGTCGGGTGCTGATGTGATCTTGTCGGTCTCGTAACGTACGAAGTAATCGAAAGACACACCGATGCGTCCGTTCCAGAAGCCCATGTCCAAACCGAAGTTGTAATCGTGGGTCTTTCCCCATGACAGATCAGTGTTAGGATAACTCATGAGGGTGAATCCTGGACGGTAAACGCTTGAGGCAGAACCCTTGCTGCCGAAGCTGTAACCATAGTTGGCAGACTCGGTGTAGTTCTTCAGATATGAGTATGCACCCACCAAACCGTCATTACCCAACCATCCAGTAGAGGCTCTCAGCTTGAGGTTGGAGATGACGCCCTGCTTCCAGGCTTTGAAGAATTCCTCATTAGAGACAACCCATGAACCAGAGAATGATGGGAAGAAACCCCATCGGTTGGAGGGCGAGAAGTTGGTAGAACCATCTACACGGAAGCTGAACTCGGCAAAGTACTTGTTGGCGTAGCTGTAGTTGAGACGGCCGATGGTAGAGGCACGCTCGTTGATAGTCTCATTACCGGAGAGAGTTGAGCTCTTGGCCACACCCATGGTCTCGGGCACAGAAGTTTTGTCGAGGTTCTTGCCTATCATATACTGATTGTTGAGTCGCTGATAGTTCATGACCAGAGTGGCACCTACGGTATGCTTTGCCGCAAAGGTGTTGTTGTAGTTGATACCAGCCTCATAGAGCTGACTCTTATAGAAACGGTCGGTCTGCTCTAAGGTTGTCTTAGCCTTAGGATAAACCGTATTCTGGTCGATGGCAAATTCTTCTGTAGTGGCATCGTAGGTGTAGAGAGTTACAGGTGTGCTGTACTTTTTCTCGATACGATGGTTGTCATCGAAGGTTCCACGTACATAGGCGTTCAGACCCTTTACCCAAGGGATGTCCCATCGCAGGTTGACATTCACAGTACCCATTCTTGACAGATCTTTGATGTATCCGCCCAAGCCACGAAGGTTGATGAGTGGGTTGCTACCATCGATACTTGCCAACTCGCCATTGGTAAACTCATATACCTGAAGGGGAGAATAGCTATAGGCTGCATCCAGGGTTGTGTAGCTGCTGTTCTTGGCGTTAGAGTTGGCGCCCGTATAGTCGACAGACAAGACGAGACCCTTGGTGAGGGTGGCATCCAACTTCATAGAGTAGTTGATACGGTCGCGGCCTACACCACTATAGAGCCCCTTGGAGTTGGCATAGCCCAAAGAGAGATAGTATTTTACGTAAGAGTTGCCACCACTTGCAGATACAGCATGAGTGGTAGAGTAGCCCGTCTTGTCGAGATAGTCTAAGAGGTTGCTGTCGCCATAGACGTTGGGGTTGGAGTGAGTGCGGATCTCTTCCAACTGCTCCTCAGTATAAGGAGCCAGGGTGCTGGAAGGTGAATTGGCAATAGCCTGGTTGCGAAGCTTGGCAAACTCGTAGGCATCGAGGAATTCAGGCAGTTTGGTAGCTTCCTGGAGGTTGTACTGGCCACGGTAGTTGATGCGCAACTTCTGGTTGCCCTCAGCGCGCTTGGTCTGTACGAGGATAACACCATTAGCGGCACGTGCACCATAAACGGCAGCAGCTGCAGCGTCTTTCAATACGGTGATACTCTCGATGTCATCGGGGTTGAGGTCAGAAAGACGAGTCTCACCATCAGAAGTGGTAGTACCGAATCTTGGTACGCCATCAATAACGAGCAAAGGTGCCGAGTTGATACCACGGATATGAAGGGCAGCCTCCTTGGCAGTACTTGGGTCACCCGTAGAAGCCATGACCTGCAGACCAGCCACCTGTCCGGTAAGCGCATTGTCGAGGTTGGCGGTAGGCATCATGAGTAGGTCGTCAGCCTTGATGGTCTCAATAGAACCTGTGATAGACGATTTCTTCTGAAGACCATAACCTATTACGACAAACTCGTCGAGATGCTGGGCGTCTTCTTCCAGTTTCACTTCTATCTGTTTGCCAGACTGAGCGTTTACCTCCTTGGTCTTGTAGCCAAGGAAAGAAATGACCAACTTACCCTGATGGGCAGGGATGGAGAAGTTGCCATCCACATCGGTGCTGGCACCTATCTTGGTGTCTTTCCACCTTACATAGGCACCAGTGACAGGCTCACCAGCCTGGTCGATCACCTTACCCTTGACGAAGTCCTGGGCGTTTGCAAATTGACATACCCACATGAAAGTAAGCATGAGTGCCCACTTCATGTAGTAGTGCAGTGTTTTGTTCTCTCTCATAAAAATATTTATTTTCAAAAATATAACTTGTTCTGGGGAGAATTCGGGGAGAATTCTTTTTGAGGAATTCGGGGAGTTAAAGGAGTTAAGGAGTTAAAGGAGTTAAGACAACAGCTTTACTGCTGAGTATGCTTCCAAAAAGACTGTTGGCTTTAACTTCTGAGCGAAGCGGTATCTTCTTTAACTCCTTTAAACTTCTGAACTTGCGAAAGTAGAGTTACTTATTGTTCAGCAACTTCTCCATGAGAAGAATCTGATAAGAGTAGAAGTCGCGGGTGCTGCCAGTAGAGGTAGCACGATAAGCACGATACTTGTTGAGTACACGCTGCAGGCTTCCTGTCATCAGGGCACCAGTCTCAGCATCACTGAGCATGCTGCCACCATAATTGATACGTACGAAGCTGTCGGTCATATCGTTGGCATTGCAAATCTGCTGCGACATCTCGAGGTCGTTCTGCCACAACTGGTCGTCGGTGAGACCCTTGGTCTTCTTGCCTGTCTCGGGCTGCAAGCCTGTGCGCTGCATCATCAGATTGATGGCATTAGACTGCAGAGCCTGCTCGGCATAAGAAAGCTTTCCACCCACAGGAGCCTTGAAGATCATGTTGGTCAGGTCGTTCATATAACCTTCGATGGTGTAGTTGGCGTTGGCATTTACCATTCCACCTTCCTTGATGCGATAGAGTGCTGTAGGGTTGAACAGTGAAGAAATGGTGCGCTTGCAGATGTTCTTGTTGACATCCAAACTCAGTTCCATCTTGTTCAGCAGGGCATGAGGTGTGAGCCAACTGTCGAAGCTGCGCATCTGTGCAAGCAACCATGTGAGGGCTTCCTTCTGACGTGCCTTGTTGATGTAGTTCATGCTCTGAGCCTGACCGTCGCCCTGTCTAATCTCAGTATATTCGATGCCACCGATATAAGATGCCACATGGTTGATGTAGCGGGTGTACTGCTTGGTAACCTCACGATAGAGTTTCTCCAAGTCGTCGTATCTCTCGCCCTTCTCCATGGTCCAGTTCTCGAAGTTCTTCATCAGAATCTTCATGTTGCTGATACCATAGTTGCTGGCTTTGATATGGTCGTTTCCAAGGTCCTCGGTCAGGTCGGTTGGGTCTACAGTACCTAAAACCTGCTGAGCGCCAAACTGGAATTTCTTATCGTTGGCTTTCTCGGCAATCCATTTGTTAAGAGTAGCCACTTCCTCCTCAGGAGTATTGGCGCCCTTGATGATTCTGTAACCCCAGTTGATGGCATACTTGTCGTATACACCGATAACAGGAGGAGTAAGACGCACGCCTTTCTCCAAATCGCCAGGCTGGGCGATGTAGTTGTTGCGAGCATAGTCCATGATACTTGGTGTGGTGCCATACTGCTGTGTGAACTTTGGATCTCTCAGCTGCTCAACGTCGAAAGCATAGCTGGCACCCATGTTGTGCATCAGACCCAGGGTATGACCAATCTCGTGGGCTGCTGCATAACGGATAGACTCGCGCATCACATCGTCATCGAAGGTGTTCTTGCGAACTCGCTTGTCTACAGCTGCTGTCTGGATGAATCGCCAGTTGTGCAACAGGGATACGATGTTGTGATACCAGATGACGTCGGCAGTGAGAATCTCGCCGGTACGAGGGTCTTTATGACTTGGACCCATGGCATTGGCGGTAGATGTGACTGCATACTTGAAGCAGTTGTAGCGCATATCGTCTGGATCGAAGTCTGGATCGTTCTTGGGATAGTCTTTAGCAATGATGGCATTCTTGAAACCAGCCTGCTCGAAAGCCTGGTTCCAGTCTTCTATACCCGTCTTGATGGTTTCTCTCCACTTCTCAGGGAAGGCAGAGTCGACATAGAACACGATAGGTTTCTGTGGCTCCACCAGTTCGCCGGCAAAGTACTTGTCCATATCTTCGGGCTTGGGTTGCAGGCGCCATCTGTTGATGTAGGTCTTGCTCTCCACCTTGTCCTTGGAAGAACTGTATATGTTCTTGTTGTTATTGAAGAAACCCACTCGGTTGTCCTGGTATCTCATAGGCATAGGATCCTCGGGCAGGACAAAGAGTGAACGGTGAACCTTCACAGAGTAAGGCTTCTTGATCATACCTGTGGTGTTGAACGACAGGGTGCTCTCTATCTCGATGTTATTAGGGAAAGTCTTCACGAAGTCGATGCTGGAAGCATCGGCAGAGAAAGTACCCTTGATGGCATTGGCATCGCCGAAGAGTTTAGAAAAAACAGAAACCTCTTTCAGTGGAGAGATGTAAGCCTCGTTGGTACCGAAGAAAGAAGTCACGTCAATAACGACATTGCCATTATTGCGTGCAGCAATCTTGAAACCTTTCATACGAGGATTTAAGAAATTCTTGTCGAAAGAAGCTGCGATAGGGTCGTTCTTGTCAACGACATTGTTACTCTGTATGAGATTGATATATACGTTTCGTTCATCCTTTGAGAACTGTATGAGCAAAGGAGTGTTGATCATCTGTCCAGCCACAAAATCCTGTGTGTCGCTGGTGGCTGCCATTCTGTTGGCTAAGATATACTGGCGGTGGAAGGCAGAGTCGGGCAACTCAAAGTAGAGTTTACCACTTTTGTTGTTGTAGATAACAGTAAACAAGCCTGTATCTATCTTTCCGCCTTTGGTGACTTTAGCATAATCATTCTTTGTTGAATCTGCCTTTGCTGTCAGTAAGTTAAGGCTCTTTTTCTTGCTCTTGGCTTGGGTGTTCAGTGATGGGGGGGGCAAAGCATATACTTACCGCCAATACCAATGTGGATAATTTCATAATAAATGTTTTTTCTTTTCGTTTTATTCTGTACGTTAATGTTTAATGGCGCAAAGTTACGTATAAAAAATGAAAAAACAACCATAATAAAGGAAAAAATATCGATTTGTAGCAGAATTAACAAAAAAAGTAAGCGAATTGATAGATTTTTTTGATAAAACTTTTCTTATTACTCTATTTGCGAAAGTTGAGTATATATAATAAGGTATAGGGACGGAAAGAGGGATGGAAAAGAGCAGAAAGTGATAAAAAATAATCGAAATTGCAATTTTTATCGACAAAAAGTTTGTAGATTGAAAGAAAAAGTGTAAATTTGCAATCGAAACAATAACGAAACAATATTATTCATAAATAATAAGCAAATGACAACATTCGTATCTTCAACAGCATGGTGGTGGCGTATCTCAAGATTGAAACAGTCGTGAGTCGATAAGCCGTGTGTGGATATGAAAATCCTAAGAGAGATAGAAAAGGCCTGCCGTAACTTGCGACAGGTCTTTTTTCTTTAAGGTCTGTTACAGGTAGAAGGAGGGTTTGAACGAAGATAACAACAAAAAATATAGGAGACAAAACTTATGGAAATGAAGGACATTTTGAACAGAATGTTGAATCATGAGGAACTTTCCCGTGAGGAAACCAAGAACATCATCGTTGGCATCACAAAGAGTGAGTTCCCTGAAGAACAGATCACAGCCTTGCTTACAGGCTTGCAGATGCGTGGTGTGACCGTGGACGAGTTGTTGGGCTTTCGTGACGGAATCCTGGCGACAGGAGTTCCTGCCATCCTCGACTGCGACAGATATATAGACGTAGTAGGAACGGGAGGCGACCGTAAGAATACATTCAATATTTCTACCACCTCGTGCTTCGTCATAGCAGGAGCCGGATATAGGGTGGCCAAACATGGAAACTATGCTGCCACATCGGTGAGTGGAGCTTCCAATGTGATTCAGAATCATGGAGTACATTTCACTGACGATCTCGACAAACTCAACCGCTCCATCAATGAGGCAGGTATCGTGTACCTTCATGCACAGTTGTTTGCCAAGGCGATGAAGTTTGTTGGTCCTATTCGCAAGGCCTTGCAGTTTCCTACCGTCTTCAATCTCTTAGGTCCTTTGGTCAACCCCAGCCAGCCTTCGTGTCAGTTGCTCGGAGTTGCCAATCTCGACCAGATGCGCCTCTATAACCAGGTATATCAGAAGATTGGCATCGACTATGGCATCGTCAACAGTATAGATGGATATGATGAGATTTCGCTGACCAGTGACTTCAAGGTAACAACCAACGACTATGAGCGCATCTTCAAACCTCAAGACTTAGGTTTCGAGACAGCCAAACCGGAAGAGGTGAGAGGTGGAGCTACCGAAGAGGAGGCAAAGGACATCTTTGATGCCGTACTTGAAAACCGAGCACTTCCTGCCCAGAAGAATATCGTTTTGGCAAATGCAGCCTTCGGTATCCAGGTGATGGAGAAGGGCAAGAAGAGCATTGAGGAGTGTGTGGAAATAGCACGCGAGAGTATAGACTCGGGCAAGGCACTTGCCACCTTCAAGAAATTTGTGGAACTGAATAGTTAAAGGTAAAAAAGTAAAAAGGTAAAAAAAAGTAGAACATGGCTGATATATTAGAAGAAATCGTAGCTCATAAGCGAATAGAGATGGAGCAGCGCAAGCGCTTCATATCTCCACGCCAGATGGTAACGCTGACCGACAGGAAGATAAAGGCTGACGAGGGACTTACCCCAGGAGGCAGCATGCGTGACGCCTTGATGTCATCATCCACAGGTATTATTGCCGAGTTCAAGCGCAAGTCGCCCAGCAAGGGATGGATCAAGAAAGAAGGCAAGGCGAGCGTTATTCCTTTGGGCTATCAGCAGAATGGAGCTTCGGCATTGAGTATTCTTACCGATATCGACTATTTCGGAGGCTACGACGAATATATACAGGAGGCTCGCCATGTGGGTGTTACCTTACCTATATTATATAAGAACTTCGTCGTAGAGGAATATCAGCTTTTGCAAGCCCGCTATTGTGGTGCTTCGGCTGTGCTTCTGATTGCTGCCTGTCTGACAAAGCAGGAATGTAAAGATCTTCTGAATATGGCGCATCAGTTGGGACTGGAAGTCTTGTTGGAGATGCATAACGCCCAGGACTTCGAATATGCTGAGTTGGACCCCGATATGTATGGCATCAACAACCGCAACCTCGGAACTTTCGTTACGGATGTGGAGAACAGTTTCCGCCTGGCAGAACAGTTGCCCAAGGATGTATGCAGAGTGAGCGAAAGCGGTATCTCCAATCCGGAAGTTGTCAGAAGACTTCGTGAGAAAGGCGGTTTCAGAGGCTTCCTGATGGGAGAGCAGTTTATGAAACAGGCCGACCCGGGCATAGCCCTGAATGAGTTTATAGCCAATTTGTAATTTTAAAAGTAGAACCGTCTTTAAAGCATCATGATTATAAAGGTATGTGGCATGCGCGATGCCGACAACATTCGCGATATTTCTGCACTGGGAGTCGACATGATAGGACTGATTTTCTATCATCCGTCACCCCGATATGTGCAGCAGTTCAGCAGTGGGGCTGGCATTATTCCCGACTATGCACCCGACATGGGAAAGACACCACTCAGGGTGGGTGTCTTTGTAGACGATATGCCTCAGAATATAGTGACAAGAGTCTATAATTACAAACTCGACTATATTCAGTTGCACGGCAACGAACCACGCGAGACATTGGAGAACCTGCGTGCCACTATCGACCCCGATATCAAACCCAAAATCAAGATTATCAAGGCCATCAGTGTAAGTTCGGCCGAAGACATTAAAAAATATAAGGAATATGTAGGAGCTGCCGACCTCTTCCTCTTCGACACCAAATGTAAGACTGTGGGTGGAAGTGGTGAGCAGTTTGATTGGCAAGTCCTGCAGGCTTATGATGGCGATGTGCCATTCCTACTGAGTGGTGGCATCGGCCCCGATGATGCTGAGCGTATCAAGAACTTTCATCATCCCAAGTGCATAGGCATCGACCTCAACTCGAAGTTCGAGATTGAGCCAGCACTCAAAGATGTAGAGAAACTCAAGCAATTCCTTGTAAAGGTAAAAAAGTAAAAAGGTAAAAAAGTAAAAAGAACCCTCTTGCTTTAGAAAAGGTAAAAAAGTAAAAAAAACAAACAATGAACAAGATAAATCAACTATTTGAAAGTCGTAAAGACCGCAAACTGCTGAGCTTGTATTTCTGTGCCGGTTGTCCCACTCTCGAAGGCACGGGCGATGTCATCAAGGCAATGGAACGTCATGGCATCGATATGATAGAGGTGGGCATACCTTTCAGTGACCCTTTGGCCGACGGACCAGTCATTCAGAGTGCCGGAACGCGGGCTCTGAAGAACGGTATGACCGTGAAGACTCTCTTCGGACAACTGAAAGCCATCAAGGGCGAAGTAAGCCTTCCTCTTGTGCTGATGGGCTATCTCAACCCAATCATGCACTTTGGCATCGAGGCTTTTTTCAAAGAATGTGTTGAGGCAGGAGTGAGCGGAACCATTATTCCCGACCTGCCTTTCGACGACTATCTCAAGGTGGTGAAACCTATAGCCGACAAGTATGACATTCGTGTCGTCATGATGATAACTCCAGAAACCAGCGAGGAGCGAATCCGCTTTATCGACGAGCATACCGACGGCTTTATCTATATGGTCAGTTCGGCAAGTATCACTGGCGCACAAAGCAGTTTCGGAGATGCCAAGCTCGCTTACTTCAACCATATCAACGGCATGAAACTTCGCAATCCCCGAATGATAGGTTTCGGTATCAGCAACAAGCAGACTCTCACCAGTGCCCAGGACAATGCAGCGGGAGCCATCATTGGAAGCAAGTTTGTTACCTTGCTCAATGAGACACTCGATCCAGACAAGGCACTCGATGAACTCTTTGAGGCACTGAAAAAATAAGTGAAGAGTGAAGAACGAAGAGTGAAGAATTCATCTGTTTCGTTTGTGGCACAAGGGCGAAAGTCTAATTTAATATTTAACATTTAACATTTAACTCACGATGTATCAAGTTGACGATAAAGGATTTTTTGGAAAATTCGGTGGCGCATACGTGCCAGAGATATTATATAAATGTGTGACAGAACTGCAGCAGGCCTACAAGCCTATCATTGAGAGCGAGGAGTTCAAGAAAGAATATCATCAGTTGCTCAGAGACTATGTAGGCCGTCCTTCACCTCTCTATTATGCCAAACGCATGAGCGAGAAATATGGTTGCCAGCTCTATCTGAAGCGTGAGGACCTGAACCATACAGGAGCACACAAGATCAACAATACCATCGGCCAGATTCTGATGGCAAAGAAGATGGGCAAGACCCGTATTATCGCCGAGACAGGAGCCGGTCAGCATGGTGTGGCAACAGCCACCGTCTGTGCCTTGATGGATATGAAGTGCGAAATCTTTATGGGTGCTACAGATGTGGAGCGTCAGCACACCAATGTGGAGCGTATGAAGATGTTGGGTGCCAAGGTGAATCCTGTGCGCACGGGCAACATGACCTTGAGTGATGCCTGTTCGGAGGCTATACGTGACTGGTGCTGTCATCCACAAGATACTTTCTATATCGTAGGAAGCACCATGGGTCCTCATCCTTATCCAGACATTGTGGCAAAGATGCAGAGTGTCATCTCCGAGGAACTGAAATGGCAGTTGCAGGAAAAGGTGGGTCGCGATTATCCCGATTACCTCATCGCCTGTGTGGGCGGAGGCAGCAATGCGGCAGGTACCATTTATCATTATATTGATGATGAGCGCGTTCAGATTTATCTTGCCGAGGCAGCAGGACATGGAATCGATACCAACTATACAGCAGCCACCATGCATTGCGGAACAGAAGGTATTATCCATGGAGCGAGAACACTCGTTATGCAGACCGAGGACGGACAGATAGAGGAAGCTTTTACCATCAGCGCAGGTCTCGACTATCCTGGTATCGGACCCATGCATGCCGACTTGGCAACCCGGGGCCGCAGTCATGTGCTTGCCATTAAGGACGACGAGGCTATCTATGCCGGTTATGAGTTGACACGTATGGAGGGAATCATCCCAGCCATAGAGAGTGCTCATGCAGTGGCAGCGCTGAAGAAAATGAAGTTCAAGAAAGACGATGTCGTTGTCCTGACAGTGAGCGGTCGAGGTGACAAGGATGTTGAAACTTATTTGTCTCATAAAGAAATGGCAGGAGAATATGGCAACTTTTAATTATACGACCCAAACACGTAAGATTCTTGCTGACCTCTATACACCGGTGGGAGTCTATATGCGATTACGAGATATTTATCCACAGTCGGCGTTGATGGAGAGTTCCGACTATCATGGTACAGAGAACTCGCGTTCCTTCATCGGTGTGCACCCCATAGCAAGCATCGCCGTAGGACATGGAGTGGTGACAGCCACCTATCCCGACGGAAGAGTGGAGGATAAAGAGTTGCCCGCCTTCGGTGAGGGCAAAGGAGAAAAATGCAAACTCGCCATCTCGAAAGCCTTCAATGACTTTATCCAGGCTTTCCATGTTGAGGGGGAGGGCAGTGAGTGCTGCGGTCTGTATGGTTTCACAACCTTTAATGCCGTGCGCTACTTCGAGAACATTCCCGTGAAGGATACGACGATGGAGAAGAACGATGCACCGGATATATATTATATTATGTATAAGAATATCATCGTCTTCGACCATTTCAACAACACCATGCAACTCATCACCCTCGGTGAGGAGGCAGAGCTCGATGCGCTCATGAAAGCCATCAACAAGGCCAATGTGAAACCTTACGATTTCCATCCTGTAGGCGAGACTACTTCCACCCTTACCGATGAGGAGCATAAGGCCAATATCCGCCGTTGCATACAGCATTGTCTGAGAGGCGATGTGTTCCAGATTGTGGTAAGCCGCAGGTTTGTGCAGAAATATGAGGGCGATGACTTCAAACTTTATCGAGCCCTTCGCAGCATCAATCCGTCGCCTTATCTTTTCTACTTCGACTTTGGCGGTTTCCGCATCTTCGGCTCATCGCCCGAGACCCACAACCGCATTGTCGGTGACAAGGCTTTCATCGACCCAATAGCAGGAACCACCAAGCGTACAGGCAACATGGAGCAAGACCGCAAGGCAGCAGAGTTCCTGCGCAACGATCCCAAGGAAAATGCCGAGCATGTGATGTTGGTGGACTTGGCACGCAACGACTTGAGCCGCAACTGTCATGGAGTAAAGGTTGATTTCTATAAGGACATGCAGTTCTATAGCCATGTGATTCATTTGGTGAGCCGAGTGAGCGGCACGCTTGATGAGCAGGCCGATCATATCAAGGCGTTTATCGATACCTTCCCGGCAGGAACATTGAGTGGAGCGCCCAAGGTGAGAGCCATGCAGATTATCTCAGAGCTGGAGCCGCACAACCGAGGTGCCTATGGCGGTTGCATCGGTTTCATCGGACTCAATGGCGACTTGAACCAGGCTATTGTCATCAGAACCTTTATCAGCCGTAACGGTGAACTGTGGTTCCAGGCAGGAAGTGGCGTCGTGGCAAAGAGCAACGACCAGTATGAGTTGGAAGAATGCAACAACAAACTGGGAGCCTTGACCAAGGCAATTCATATTGCAGAAGAGCTATAGAATAGTGAAGAGTGAAGAATTCAAATGCTTCAAGTAAACACTACACACTAAACATTATAAAAATGAAAATAGTAATCATAGATAATTATGACTCCTTTACCTACAATCTTGCCCATCTGGTAAAGGAATTGGGAGCCGATGTAACCGTTTACCGCAACGACCAGTTTCAGTTGCGTGAACTCGACCGGTTCGACAAGATCATATTGAGTCCTGGCCCTGGCATTCCTTCAGAGGCAGGCCTGCTGATGGATGTCATCAAGACCTATGCAGGCAGAAAGCCCATGTTGGGAGTATGCTTAGGGCATCAGGCTATAGGCGAGGCTTTTGGTGCCAAACTCACCAATCTGTCGGAGGTTTATCATGGTGTGGCAACACCTTGCACCCAGTTTGGCAACGACCCTATCTTTGCCGGTATGGAGAAGCGTATAGAGATAGGGCGTTATCACTCGTGGGTGGTTGACCGCAGCGGTTTCCCCGATTGTCTGGATGTCACAGCCGTGAGCGATGATGGCTGTATCATGGGATTATGCCACAAGAACTACGACATTCATGGCATCCAGTTCCATCCCGAGAGTGTATTGACACCCCAGGGAAAAACAATCGTCAAGAACTGGTTGGAGATGTAAATGCTTAGTGGAATTCTGAAGTTTTACGCATAGGTGCCATTGATTGCAATCATCAGTCCCAAGAAGTTCCGGAAGTAGAAATATTTTCTAATCAAGACCTTTTCCAATTCTCCAAATGGTTATTGATTGCAATCAATGCTTGCTTTTTTGCTGATATTGACATTTTTGCAGATGGTGTTTTCTATTATATCTGCAGAAAATGCCATTTTCTTGTCGGTACAGGATATGTTTTCGAAGGTGAAGTGGGAGAGGAGATACTTGTCGCTTGTGCCCACATCGAAGAAGTTGTCGCAGTCCATGCGGATGTTCTTCATCGTGATGTTGTTGCATTGGCTTAGAGGCATGTCCTCTCTGTCGCCAGGCTTGAAGAACTGAGTCCATGGACGAATGGTAAGGAAACTTCCTGTGGTTCCGCTGATATTGTCGACTGTGACATACTCGTAATGTTGCGGTGTGTCGGGACGCAGTTTGAGCCATAACACGCGCTTGGCATTCTTTACGGTGATGTCGCGAAGCACGATGTTGCGGTCGCTCACGCTCTCGCTTCCTAAGGTGAGGCATCCATGAACCTTGCCGTAGTTGCAACGCTGTATCAAGACATTGTATACCGGTCCGTTCTCGGGTGACTGGTCTGCCCATGTACCTTTTCCTCCCTTGATGGCAATAGCATCATCGTTGACACTCATGTAGCAGCCTTCCACCAGCACATCATGACAAACATCTATGTCAATGGCATCGCTGCTGGGAGCCCTTAATCCCTGAGTAGGAGCGAAGATGTAGCAGTCGAGAAACCGCACATGGTCGCAGCGATAGATGTGATTGGTCCAGAAAGCGCTGTTCTGCAAATGCACGTCCTGAAGAGTCACGTTCGAGGAATTGCTGATGTATACGAGTCTTGGACGCTGTGCATCCTTGTTGGTGCAGCGGCTGTTCCACTGACGTCGAATCCAGAACTCTTCCCAATAATGTTTGCCATTTCCGTCGATGGTTCCCTTTCCGGCAATGGTGAAGCCATCGCAGTGGTCGGCATTGATGAAGGCGGAGAAGTATTTGCAGGTCTCGCCTTCGATGCGTGTCGTGAGTATGGGGAAGTTGACGATGCGGTCGCTTGCCTTCAACTTGCCTCCTTCGGATAGGAGCAGATGAGTCTTGGGACGGAAGAAGAGGGCGCCACTGAGGAAAGTGCCTTCCGGTATGACGACGACACCTCCTCCATTCTTTGAGGCGAGGTCGATGACTCCCTGTATGGCGCTGGTCTGCAACAAAGTACTGTCATTCTTAACTCCGTAATCGGTGATGACATACTGTTTGCCCAAGGTGTCTGTATTCACTTTTTGGGCCTGCAGGAACCAAGTGTCCATCTTCGTGCCGTCGGGCCAGAGCTCTGTCTTAGCCTTCCTTGCCTTCTTCTGCTTCTTGGAAGCATTGGCGCTCAGTGGCATGAGCGCCACCAAGCAAGCCAATACATATAGATATACTCTCATGTATTTTACTTTTTACTTTTTTTACCTTTTTACCTTTTTACTTTTTTACCTTTAAAAGTTTGTAGTATTCAGCAGCACCCAACAGGAGGCATCCTGTGCCGTAGTCCTCGAAATCGGGAACAGACGTATAGGTGACAGGCTGTCCAGCCGATGGGTCCTTTCCAGTGCCCTGGTTGTAACCGATGAAACCATCTTCATGAACCGATGCAGCCAGCGCCTTCCATGCCTTGTCCATAGCTTTCTGATAAGTGGCAGCAGGCAGAATGCCCTGTCTCACGCCCCATGCCATGCCGTAGAGGAAGAGACCTGTACCCGTCATTTCAGGGCCGCCATAGTTGGCAGGGCAAACGAGGCTTACATTCCAGTATCCATCCTCGCGCTGGCATTTCAGCAGAGCTTTGCTCATGTTGATGAAGTCTTTCTTCAGATATTGGTAGTTCTTGTCGTTGGCAGGCAATGTCTCCATCACGCGAACCAAGGCTGCGTAAACCCAGCCATTGCCACGGCTCCAGTAACAGTTGCTGCCGTCTTTCTCCTTGTAGGGAGGAACGTAGTCCTTGTCTCTCCACCACAAACCTTCCTTCTCGTTGAACAGTCCGCCTGCCAGTGTGTCGCGTGTCCACTTGTAGGAGTTTATGGCATAGTCGAGATACTTTTTCTCGCCGCTGACTTTTGCATATTTTGCATATATAGGCATCGCCATCTGTATGGCGTCGATCCATGTCCAGTAAGAAACACGGTTGGACGCAATCTGATGGTCGAGGTTTGCCTTCACATGACTCAAGTCTTTCTTTCCTCCGCTCTGTACGTAGCGGTCGATGTAAACCTGCATGCAGCACTGGTTGTCGGCATTGTCGTTGGTCTCTCCGCTGCGAGCCTGCCACTTGTGATAGTCAGCCCAGCGATCTGTATAGTCGAGATATTTCTGCTGAGGGTCAATCTCGTAGAGTGCCATGAGTCCCTCGTAGTACACGGCGCGTGTCCACAGGTTGCTGGTACGTACTCGTTTGACAAAGGTATCGAGTGTAGGGTCGCTGTACTTTGCCATGAAATAGTTGTTGGTGCGATGAGCCACCTCCATGATTTCCTTTTGCAGGTTTGTTACGTTTCTATGAGCTTTCTGGGCTGAGGCAAAGCTCATACCCATGAGTACACAGAGTGATGTTAAGATCAGTTTTTTCATTTGTTGAGTTGTTTATTTGTTTTGTTGTTTATTCAGTTTATGTCTGTTTTTACTTCCACCAGCTTGACGGTGCTGTTGAGTCCGCTTGGCACAGGTTCCCACTTGTCGTAGGTGGTTTTCTTGTAATTGATGTCTACGACGTTGATTTCCTTCATCTTGCGCCATTTCACACCTTCGCGGTCGAGTGCAGCAATGCGGTTGGCAGGCAGGTTGGTCACTTCTATGCGGATGGTGTTCTTGCCCTTCGACAGTGCATCCTTGCAGTGGAGAATGTAAGGCACAGCCCAGGCGCAGCCTATGTAATGGCCGTTGATGTAGACGCGGGCACTTTCGCGCACGTCGCCTAAGTCGATGCTCCATTGTTTCTTGGCTTGCTCTCTCGACAGCTTGAACGTTGTCTCGTAGACGCCAGTTCCCATCGTCACCTGGGCCTTGTCGCTGAGGCTCTCCCATGTCTTGAGACCCTGCAGGCTGAAGGTTTCCTCTACCTTGGGTGCTTCCTCGGTGAAGGAGAACTTCCAGGTGTTGGCGGTGAGGTCGATGTTTTCACCCTTGTCTATGGTCTGAGGCTCGGTCTTTGCCAGGCGCAGTTTCTTGTCGTGCAACCAGGGTGCCGACTCTTTCTGTGCACTGAGGAGGATTCTGCTCTCGCCACTCTTGAGGTTGATGTCCAGTTCTCCGCGATCGTTTATCACAGCAGCATGGTAAGATCCGTTCATAGGATTGTACCACAGCGCAGCGTTCTCTCCTGTAGCAATAGGCACTTGGGCCTTGATATCGTGGTCGGTGAGGTTGGCGATGAAGTAGTGATGACCGTACTTGTTGTTGCGTCGTATCAGCTTCAGTCCATATAGTTTTCTCATCATTTCAGGGTTGGCAGCCTTTGCCATCGCCTCAGTGTTGTCGCCCTTGATAATCTTGGCTCCCTGCGCTTTCAGCTGCGAGATGTGCTGTATCACGTCACTTGGCATGATGTTGTTGCCGGGAATGATCAGCGCCTTATAGCGTGTTCCGGCAGCAGTTTCTATCATTCCGTTCTTATAAGTACACGTGCGCAGGTATTGGTCGCTGATGTAGTCGCAGTCGAATCCGGCCTTGTCGATATCGAGGATGCACTTGATAAACTCGGGAGCCTTCTTCGCCATGCCGTGAATGTCGAACATCATGAGCCATTTCTTGGTATTGGTGCGCCACATGTCTCTTACGGGCAGATACACCAAGAAGTCGTTGTCGGGCTGTCCCCATTGCAGATAGGTTTGACAGTGGGTGATGTATTTCATCAGATCGGGCGCATCGCGCCAGATGCTGTTGGTGGGGCTCATGTCGATGGAAGCATAGAATTTCCATCCTGGCCATGTGTCGTTCTTTGGCGAATAGGCTGTGCCGTGGAAGAACATGTGGTTGACACCGGCACAGAACATCAGGTCCATATCGGGTTTCATCTGACTCAGTGACGTGCGGAAGTGCTCGGTGAGCCAGGTGAAAGTCTCGCTTGATGTATATTTCTTGCCCGTGATGTGGGCAGCCGAAGGAGCATATTTCAGCATGCTCAGGTCGCTGAAGTTGGGGCGAGTCTTTCCCGGATCCTTGCGCAGGCCCTTGATGCCGAAGTCGGTCAGTCCGAAGCCTTCTATCTCAGGAATGTCGACAGCCGCATAGCAGTCAATGAGGTTGGCGGGTGAGCCGTGCGCCTGGCTGCGTGTGATGGCTCCGTGCTTGTGTGCCCATGCTGTCCATTGTTTGGTGAAATTGTGCAGCAGCATCTCTCCCAGGGTCTCGCGATAATCGCTCACAACGATTGCGTCGCCATCCAGGAACTCGGGGAACTTGTCCTGCAATTTGTAGCCGTGCATATTTTCAAACTCAGTCAGCAGGGTAGAAGTCCAGTTGGCGCCATACACTTCGTAGCTGTCGTTGAAGAAAGTATGTGGAAAAGGTGTTCCCGAAGCCGTAAAGGCGCTGTCGATGTGTGCCAGATAATGGGCTACGGCAGTAGAGTCGAAGTGGTCGATGACGTAGCCTTCGCCTCCAGGCGCAGCACGCTTCACCATCTGTCGGGTGCGGCTCTCGTAGAGTGCGATGACGCGTTTCTTCTTGGTGGCTCCTTCCACAGGATAAGCCTTGATGACTTTCAGTTTGGCGAAGTCGCGCTCTTTTTCAGGCAGGGCGAAGTTGATGTCCATGAGTTTCTTCTTGACATCAACAATGGTGTCGACGAAAACAGCCTTGCAGGCAGCCTCGCTCAGTGGAACCCAAGGTCCGCCGAAAGGCCATCCTGTTCCTGTAGCCATATCGGTCTCAATGCCCAATTCCTTGTCTTTCTTTTCCACGAATCTGAGCATCTCCATCCATCGTGGCGAGAGGTAAGGTATGTCGTTCTTGTCGTTTCCCTGTACGCCATAGAGTGGAGTTATCTCCACTGCGCCTATGCCAGCCTTGGCATATTGGTCGAGATTCCATCCCAAGTTCTCCTTGTCGACGGCCGATCCCATCCACCACCATCTTATACCAGGTTTGGCTTCCTGTGTGGGGGAAGGCAAGAACTGAGCCTGTGCGCTGACTGCTGTGAGCAGTGCGCAGGTGAGGCATGTTGCAATAAGTCTTTTGCGTTGTTGTCTGATCATATCGATTATAATAGCCTTTAAGTTTTTATTTTTGCAAAGATAATGCAAATCGAATGCAGAATATCAAGCTTGCTTGAATATTTTGCTGAGATGCAGCTTATCTTCTGCAAAGATAGGTATAATTGTTCAATAAAGCATAAGAAATCGTCCATAAAGATGTAAAACCGTACAAAAGCGAGGGGTGTATGATTGTGCTGTCGGAAATTTTGTTTATCTTTGTACACACCTGCTTGGGATGCCTATATTAATAGGTACGCGAGACATAGGCAAGCCATGCGGCTTGGACGAGACAGAAAGTCGTAAATCCAACAGAAAAGAGACTTAACCAAGGCTTGAATAAAATATAAAACTTGAATAATAAGAAACCATCAACCAACATGAAACAAACTAAATTAAAAACTTTCGCAGTCGTATCGGCTTGTATGATGGGAATGTTGTCCTCGTCAGCGCAAGGAGTGATGCAGCGTACTGCCAACTACCACCCCGACGGTAGAGGTTTTAGCTGTGTGAATGGCAACAATCGTTATACGCGCGCCCTCTATGGCAGTGTGGATGAATGGCGACTGGAAACCAGCGACCGTCCTATATTCGCTATCTTTAAGAAGAACAATCATCGCAACATCCGTTTCGTGATAAAATGCAACGGTCAGGCTTTTCAGCTCGACTCGGTAGAGTACTGCAAGGCAAGATATGAGGCTGGAAAGCGTGAGTATCTGATGAAGGACAAGCGATGGGGTAGCGGTGTACTGAAACTCTCGGTGTTGGCTTATCCGCAGACGGAAGGTGCTGTCTGGAAATTCGCTGCCGAGAATTTTGGCAAGGCGAAAATAGAGATTGTGGGTATGATATGCGAAACCAGGGTGAGCAAGTTTAAGAGAGCCGGCGACATCGGCAAGTTCGATGGTCCTGAGGCCTTCGATGCGCCTGCCCAGCCCAAGATGCTCTCTACCGTTGCAGGTATTATGCCTCAGAAGGGTGCTGCCGAACTGTATTTCTCGGTCGACAACACCGTCTTGTCGACAGGCAAGAACTCAGAGATGTGCAAGCGTTATCAGGCAGCAGAGCAGTGGCGTTCCGACTTGGCTTCTTCCGTCATCTTCAATACTCCCGATGCTTATCTGAATCCTGTAGGCGGAACTATGGTCATGGCTGCAGACGGAGCCTGGAACGGGCAAGTTTGGACGCATGGCGCTGTGGGCTGGAGAATGCCTCTGCCAGGCTGGCGTGCAGCCTATATGGGCGATTTCTTGGGTATGTTCGACCGCCAGCGCATTCATTTCGATGCCTATGCCAAGAGTCAGGTGACCGACATCCCTGTGACCCGTCCTCATGTGATGGACAAGGAGCACAATCTCTCCCGTGGCGCCTACGAATGGGGCACGCCGATGTACAGCAATGGCTACATCTGCCGCAATCCTGAGAACAACAAGCAGTTCCACCATTACGACATGAACCTGGTGTATATTGACGAGCTGCTCTGGCATTTCCAGTTTGATGCCGATACCGCCTACATGCGCAAGATGTGGCCTGTCATCAAGAGTCATCTCGCCTGGGAGAAGAATACCTGGGACCCCGACAACGACGGACTCTACGATGCCTATTGCTGTATCTGGGCAAGCGATGCGCTGCAATACAACAGTGGTGGCGTAACTCATTCATCGGCCTATAACTACCGTGCCAACCTCTTGGCTGCCCGCATGGCAGAGATGATAGGCGAGAATCCAGCGCCTTATCGTGAGGAAGCCGACAGGATACTGAAAGCCATGAACAGCCGACTGTGGCTGAAAGATTTCGGCCACTGGGCTGAATATCAGGATTTCATGGGACTGAAGCGAGTTCATAAGGACGCAGCGCTGTGGAGCATCTACACACCGATAGACTGTGGCGTAGGAACTGGCGAACAGAACTATCTGGCAACGAAGTATGTGGACAGGCACATCCCGCGCGTACCTTATATATATGATGGACAGGAATATCAGTCGGTGAGTACATCCGACTGGTCGCCTTACGAATGGAGTATCAACAATGTGGCGATGGCAGAGGTGATGCATACCGTGCTGGCTTATTATCAGGCAGGAAGAGCGGAGGAGGCTTACCGACTGCTGAAAGCCAATGTGCTCGACTTCATGTATCTTGGCAGCAGTCCGGGCAACTTCGGACAGTTGTCGACGATGGACCGTGCCACAGGCGAGGGCTATCGCGATTTCTCTGATGTGACGGGCATCTCGTCGCGTGCGTTTATCGAAGGCCTTTATGGCATCACGCCCAATGCTTTAGAGGGCAAGTGCATCATTCGTCCTGGTTTCCCCGCAGCATGGGACAGCGCGTCGGTGCATACGCCTTATTTGGACTACTCGTTCAGGAGAGTGGGCGACAAGGACATCTTCGATATAGAGCAGAACTTCGCCCGTCCGCTGCAGATTGTGATACGTCAGAATATGGGTGGAGGAAAATACAAAGACACCGAACTGACAGCCGACAAGCGCCAGCACGTGGAGCTGGCAACCATCAAGCCCGTAGACAATGATGAGGTTGAGGTAAAGAAAACTTACACCTTGGCTGATGCCGTTGCGGAACAGACTGCCGACCGATGGGGAACGATGACAGGTGTGGGAAATGACTTCGACCAGTTGAACGACGGAAAGCGAAGAATGGTGAACATGGATGCAGCCTTCAATTCGGAAGTGAGCGACATCTTCAAGAACCAATACCTCACACCTCGCTCGCCTTACACCACACTTTGTGTGCCTACGCAGGGAATGGGCGACTGGTGTTCAACGAAGAAACTCGCCAAGATAGACGACTCTAAGTTGCGCAGCATGGTGAAGGACGGATCTTTCGAGACCTTGCCAGGCTTGTCGTTCCGCACACCTGCCGAGGGCAAGAATATTGCCTATACCAGTTTGTGGGACAATTATCCCGACAGCATCACCATTCCTTTGTCGGGCAAGGCTTCGCATGCCTATCTGCTGATGGCAGGCTCTACCAACCCCATGCAGTTTGCCATAGAGAATGCCGTGGTGAGAGTGGAATATACCGATGGTACGACAGACGAGCTGATGCTTGTTCCACCCGTCAACTGGTGTCCTATCGAGCAAGACTTCGTGGAGAACGCTGTGGCTTTTGCCATGCCTGCCGTTCGTCCTTACCGTATAGGTCTGAATACAGGTATTGTGAGCCGTCATCTTTTCCGCGACTCTCACTATCAGGAGGTAGCCACTGCCGGCGATCTTCCTGATATGAAGTTGGCGATGTGTGCCCTGCCTGGTGGCGCTGCTACGATGCTCGACATGCCTCTCAACGCCAAGAAGAAACTCCGTTCGCTGACTCTCCGCGCCTTGAGCAACGAGGTGGTTGTAGGACTGATGGGAGTTACGCTGCAGAAGTAAAAAACAGCTTTCGCAAATGGGGAAGTTAAGTTAAAGAAGTTATAGAAGTTAAAGCCATATGCTTTATGGCTAAGTATTCAATCAAAAAAGGCTGTGTCTTTGGGAAGAATCCCTTTGACACAGCCTTTCGTTTTTGTATGTAGTATTGTAGTAGAAGATTACTTAACCATGATCTTCTTAACAGAACCATCGCTCATCTTCACGATGTTGAGACCCTTGTTGAGTTGGGCGTTGCGAACACCGTTCACACTGAAAATAGCTTCAGCCTTGGCAGATGTGTTGGCGTTCATGTTGTCGATACCTGTAGGAGTGCTGTTGAGGTAAGTCTTGATTTCCTCGATGATGTTCTGCAATGTGTTCTTGTTTGCAGAATATGTGCCGTAATTGGCTGTAGCTGTAGAGGTGAGGATTTCTTTCAGCTGGCTGAGCAAACTTGTAGAAATTTTCTCGTTGCTTGTCAATTCACTTGCCTCTTTGTAGAGTGCGGAATATGTGCTGTAAGCCTCTTTCTGTTCAGGAGAGATAAAGAGGAAGTCATTGTATTTGCTCTTGGTTTCGGCTGCTGTGTATTTGTCTTTTTCAACGTTGAAATAGCGAGTAAATAAAAACGTAAACCAGCCTTCTGTTTTAGATAATTTATAAGAAAAGCCTCTGTCTTGGGTATCGCCTGTTACAAAGTTAAATACTGTGGCTTCGTCTTTGTTTGTAGCTGTATACCAATCCCTTCCTGCTCCAGCTGCGCTCCACATCTTTATGTGGTAATCCCCACAGCTGAACTCGTTGTTAGAAAGTGTCCAGAGTGCAGCATTGTCGATATTTTTTTCAGAGGGAGTGTCGTCGGTAGTTACGAAAATGCCAGCGCCAACATTATATACATAAACTTGCTGTTCTTCACCTGTTACCTCTTCGCCTCTCCACCAGCTGTTGGCTTCTGCTGGAGCATAGGTAGTTGTGTTTACTTCTTCTTGTGCGTTTACTACTGTTGCTCCTACTGTCAAAATAGCTGCGAGCATGATGCTTTTGGCATATTTAGCCATGGTGTAAATTTGTTTCATTTCTTACTTATGTTTTATGATTCTTATTTTAAAATCGTGATTAATAGTATTTTAAAAATAGGAAGATAAACATAGATGTGTATGATTACCTTGTATACAATCTTGTTATTACCCTTTTTTGAGTGTGCAAAGTTACGAAAAAAAACGCTAATAACCATTCAAGTTTCGGAGAAAAGCAAAGAAAAGAGTGGTAAAATTGATATGAATCATGAAAAAAGGCTTCCGAAGAAACCTTCGAAAGCCTTTATACACATGGGCTGAACCCATGTTTATGCTGTAAAACAAGAGTTTATCTTACAAATCCCAACCCACAGCGCTTGCGCCGAGAACAGCTGCAGAGCTGCCATCGAGAGTTGACACAAGGAACTTAGCCTTGCCCTTGAAGATAGGCAATACGGCATTGTCGTATGACTCCTTGAGAGGTTTCATCAAGAGATCGCCAGCCTTGGTAAGACCGCCGAAGAAGACGAAAGCCTCAGGTGAAGCGAATGCTGCGAAGTCGGCACAAGCCTCACCGAGCATCTTGCCAGTGAAGTCGTACACGCGCTTAGCCAAGGCGTCGCCCTTGCCGGCAGCAATACTTACCTCGTAGGAGGTGATGTCCTCGGGCTTGATCTCGCGGAGCAATGAAGGCTCATCGCTCTTCTCGAGGAATTCGCGTGCAGTACGAGCCACACCTGTTGCAGAGCAGTAAGCTTCCAGACAGCCAGTTCTGCCGCAGCCGCATGTACGGCCTTCCTTGCCACGAACCATAACCACATGGCCCAACTCGCCAGCGAAACCATCGCAGCCATAAACCATCTTTCCATCAATCACGATGCCAGAGCCTACGCCAGTACCCAAAGTGATGTCGATGAAGTTCTTCAGTCCACGTGCTGCGCCATAAGTCATTTCGCCCAGTGCTGCCGCATTGGCATCATTGGTAAGCGCTACTGGGAGTCCGCCAAGAGCCTTGCTGAAGAGGTCTGCCAAAGGAACTACACAAGTGTGAGCCCAGGGCAGGTTGGGAGCGTACTCGATAGTTCCCTTATAGAAGTTGCCATTAGGTGCTCCGATACCCATAGCCTTGATTTTCTCAATACCACCAACGGTTTCAATAATAGGTTGTAGTGCTTCGACAGCTGCCTTTACGTAATCATTCACGTTGTCATAGCCACCGGTCTTGATGGCTGTAGTAGCCTTGATTTCACCACGTGCGTCAACGATACCGAAAACAGAGTTGGTGCCGCCAAGGTCCAAGCCGATTACATACGGCTTCAATGCATTTTCTGTCATATTGTTTATGTTTTTTAATAAGTTAGAGTTTTAAAATTTGATGGCAAAGATAAGAAAAAAAATGCATCGGACAAACTTTTAGACAGAAAATTTGCATTGTATGATTAAAAAATTGTATCTTTGCACCTCGTATGAATTCATTGTTTCCAATAGAGATAAACATCCTTGATTTTATTTTCAAGGGTATTGTCATAGGTATCATTGCCTCTGCTCCCATGGGTCCAGTAGGTATTTTGTGTATTCAGCGCACGTTGAACAAGGGGCGCTGGTATGGTTTTGTGACAGGCATCGGCGCTGCTTGCAGCGACATCGTGTATGCCATGTTCACGGGTTTGGGTATGAGTTTTGTGATGGATTTTGTCAACAATGCCCAGAACAAGTTCTATCTTCAGATTTCGGGCAGTCTGCTGCTGCTTGTCTTCGGAGTGTATTGTTTCAAGAGCAACCCGATGAAGAATATGCACAAGAGCAGCAACAAGCAGGGCACATTGTTCCACAACGGCCTGACGGCCTTTCTCGTCACCCTCTCCAATCCGCTCATCGTGTTCCTCTTCATGGCCACATACGCGCAGTTTGCCTTTGTGGTTCCCGACATGCCTATTGAGATGAGCGTGGGCTATCTCAGCATCGTGTTTGGCGCCTTGCTGTGGTGGTTTGGTCTTACCTGGCTCATCGACAAGATACGCGGCAAGTTTGATACCAATGGCATTCTTATTATTAATAAGGTGATAGGCAGTGTGGTGATTATCTTCTCGCTGATAGCGCTGATAGGCACGGTGTTCAACCTGTATCATCTGCCCGAGTTTTAGGCTGTCCTACGGGGCGTGTGCCCGGAAAGATTACATGAGAATATTATTTTCACAAAATATATGTTTGTAGCACAAGAGTTAAGAAAGAAAAGTATCGCCGAGTACCTGTTGTATATGTGGCAGGTGGAGGATATTATCCGTGCCTATGGCTGTTCGCTGCCCGTTATCCGCAAGCAGTATATCGACCGTTTCGACTATACCGACGAGCAGAAAGCCGAGGAGCTGGACTGGTTTGGCAACCTCATCCGCATGATGAACGAGGAAGGAAAGCGCGAGTATGGACATCTCGATATCAACCGCGTGTTGCTCAAGGACGTCATCGACTTGCACGGAATGCTGCTGCAGAGCAGCAAGTTCCCCATCTATAATGCCGAATACTACAAGGTGTTGCCCTACATCGTAGAGCTGCGCAACAAGGGCGACAAGGATGTGAACGAGATAGAAACCTGCTTAGACGCACTCTATGGCGTGATGATGCTCCGCCTGCAGAAGAAGGAGATAACGCCCGAGACAGCCCGTGCCGTGACCGAGATCAGCACCTTCGTGGGCATGCTGAGCGATTATTACATCAAGGACCGTAAAGAGGGCTTGAAGTTTGACGACGACATGTAGTGTTTAATTTTTAGGATATACATATTTTATAATAATATACAGAACTTGAGAAAAGTTCAAAATATATATACAACGAGATGAAAGAGATTGAAAGAAGAAGAACGTTTGCCATTATTTCTCACCCTGATGCAGGTAAGACCACACTGACCGAGAAGTTCCTTCTCTTTGGTGGACAGATACAGGTGGCAGGTGCCGTAAAGAACAATAAGATACGCAAGACAGCCACTTCCGACTGGATGGATATAGAGAAACAGCGTGGTATTTCTGTTTCCACGTCGGTGATGGAGTTCGACTACTTGCCCGATGGCGAGCATGGCGATCCCTACAAGGTGAACATCCTCGATACTCCCGGTCACCAGGACTTTGCCGAGGACACTTACCGCACGCTGACAGCCGTTGACTCAGCCATCATCGTGGTTGACTCAGCCAAGGGTGTGGAGGCCCAGACCCGCAAGCTGATGGAAGTGTGCCGTATGCGCAATACGCCTGTTATCATCTTCATCAACAAGATGGACCGTGAGGGCCGCGATGCCTTCGACGTGCTCGACGAACTGGAGGAAGAACTCAAGATCAAGGTTCGACCCCTGAGCTGGCCTATCGGACAAGGTGCCCGGTTCAAGGGCGTGTACAATATCTACGAGCAGCAGCTCAACCTCTTCACTCCCAACAAGCAGCGCGTGACCGAGAAGGTGGAAGTGGACGTCAACTCCGAAGCGCTCGATCAGCATGTGGGTGAGCGCGAGGCTGCCCAGTTGCGTGAGGATCTGGAGTTGGTCAACGGCGTTTATCCAGCCTTCGATGTGGAGACTTACCGTTCGGCCGAGGTGGCACCGGTGTTCTTCGGTTCTGCGCTCAACAACTTCGGTGTGCAGGAACTTCTCGACTGCTTCGTCAAGATAGCACCGTCGCCCAAGCCCACTCAGGCCGAGGAGCGACTGGTAGAGCCTGAGGAAAGCAAGTTTACTGGCTTCATCTTCAAGATCACCGCCAATATCGACCCCAACCACCGTTCATGTATTGCCTTCTGCAAGATTTGTTCGGGCAAGTTTGTGCGCAATCAGCCTTACCTGCACGTACGATTGGGCAAGACCGTCCGTTTCTCTTCGCCCACACAGTTCATGGCGCAGCGCAAGAGCACCATCGACGAGGCTTATCCAGGCGACATCGTAGGTCTGCCCGACAACGGCATCTTCAAGATTGGCGACACGCTCACCGAGGGCGAGCAGCTGCACTTCCGTGGTTTGCCTTCGTTCTCGCCTCTGCTCTTCAAGTATATCGAGAACGACGACCCAATGAAGAGCAAGCAGTTCCAGAAGGGATTGGAGCAGTTGATGAACGAGGGTGTGGCACAGCTGTTTGTCAACCAGTTCAACGGCCGCCGCATCGTGGGAACCGTAGGACAGTTGCAGTTCGAGGTCATCCAGTATCGTTTGGAGAACGAGTACAACGCCAAATGCCGCTGGGAACCTGTCCACCTGCACAAGGCTTGCTGGATAGAGGCCGACGATGAGCAGGAGCTGGAGAACTTCAAGAAGCGCAAGTATCAGTACATGGCCAAGGACATAGAGGGCAGAGACGTGTTCCTCGCCGACTCGGGCTATGTGCTCAGCATGGCACAGCAGGACTTCGAACATATCAGGTTCCATTTCACTTCGGAGTTTTAAGGAATGATGAGGCGCGGACAACACAGAGGCTGATGCCATATTCCTTGGTGAAAGCGTTGTGGCAGTCAGAAGATAAAATCCGTGTAATCCGCGTAATCTGTGCCAAGATAAAATAATAAAGGATAATATATATATTAATGGATGACGATATTTTAGAAGCAAGGAAAAGTTGGGTCGACAAGATGGTGGCCTGGCAGAAGGAACATATTTCCGACCGCCAGATGACACTCATCCTCGCCTTTGTCATCGGGGTGCTCGCCTCGGTGGCAGGCTATTTCCTGCATGGAATCGTGCACGAGATACAGATTCTGCTCACATCGGGATTTGTCAAGAACACGTACAACCTGCTCTTCCTGCTCTTCCCAATCGTGGGCATTTACCTCACGTCGCTCTTTATCAAGTATGTGGTGCGCGACAATATCTCGCATGGTATTACCCGCGTGCTCTACGCCATCTCTACCAAGAACTCCAAGCTGCGCGGCCACAACTGCTGGTCGTCGGTGGTGGCTTCTGGCATCACCATTGGCTTCGGCGGTTCTGTGGGAGCCGAGGCGCCTATTGTGCTTACCGGTTCGGCCATCGGTTCCAATCTGGGACAGATCTTCCGCATGGACAAGAAGACGATGATCCTGCTGGTGGGCTGCGGAGCCAGTGCCGCCATTGCCGGAATCTTCAAGGCACCTATAGCCGGACTGGTCTTCACGCTCGAGGTGCTGATGGTCGACCTGTCGATGGCTTCGCTTCTGCCCATCCTCATCTCGTGTGTCACAGCCACCTGTTTCACCTATATTCTGATGGGCTCGAAGTCGCTCTTCGACTTCACGCTCACCTCGCCCTGGGTGCTCGACCGTGCGCCGGTATGTATCCTGTTGGGTATCTTCTGCGGCTTTGTCAGCCTTTACTTCATGCGCACCATGTCGGCTTGCGAGGGCATGTTCGCCCGTCTGGGCAAGCATCCTTATGCCAAACTCCTCTTGGGCGGACTCATCCTGAGCAGCCTTATCTTCCTGTTCCCTTCGCTCTATGGCGAGGGCTACTCGGCTGTCAACATCCTGCTCAAGGGCAGGACAGAGGCAGAGTGGGGGCAGGTGATGAGCAACTCGCTCTTCTATGGCAACAGCCATCTGCTGCTCGTCTATATCGGACTCGTCACCCTCACCAAGGTGTTTGCCACATCGGCAACCAATGGCAGTGGCGGTTGTGGTGGAACCTTCGCACCTTCGCTCTTTATCGGCGGTTTTGCGGGTTTCTTCTTCTCCCGCTTCTGGAATGCCAACGAGATAGGTGTCTACGTGCCCGAGCAGAACTTCACGCTCATGGGTATGGCAGGCGTGATGACGGGTGTGATGCATGCACCGCTTACGGGCATCTTCCTCATCGCCGAGCTCACGGGAGGCTATCAGCTCTTCATGCCGCTCATGATCGTCTGCATCTCGTCATACCTCACCATCAGCATCTTCGAGAGCCACAGCATTTACGCCCTGCGACTGGCAAGAGAGGGCAAACTGCTCACTCATCACATCGACCGTGCGGCCCTCACGCTGATGAGCATGCAGAGCGTCATCGAGAAAGACTATCATCCCATTCATGCCGATTTGCCTATGGGCAAACTCGTGGCTGAGATAAGCCGCAGCAACAACAACTTCCTGCCAGTGGTCGACAAGGGAGGCGTACTTCTGGGCGTGATAGATATTACCCGCATCCGTCACATCATCTTCCGGTCCGAGCTTTACAACCGTTTCACCGTGCGACAGCTCATGTTGCAGCCATCGGCAGTACTTTCCGACCACGAGCCGATGGACGAGGTGATGAAGAAATTCGACCAGACCGATGCGGCCCAGCTGCCTGTGGTCGACACAGCCGGCGTGCTTGTAGGCTACATCAGCCGTACCAAGGTGTACTCGGTGTATCGCAAGATTGTGGCCGATATGTCGGCAGAATAACTTTAACCCAACTGTTATGGAGAAGAAAGATTTAAGAATCGTTTTTATGGGAACACCCGAGTTTGCGGTGGAATCCCTCAAGAGCCTCGTAGAAGGCGGATATAATGTGGTGGCTGTGGTTACTCAGCCCGACAAACCCGTAGGACGCCATCAGGACACGCTGCAGGCGCCTCCTGTCAAGCAGTATGCCTTGGAGCAGGGCTTGCCCGTGCTGCAGCCTGTCAAGATGAAAGACCCCGAGTTCGTGGAGCAGTTGCGTGGCTTCCGTGCCGACCTTCAGGTGGTGGTGGCTTTCCGCATGCTGCCCGAGGTGGTGTGGGCCATGCCCCGCTTCGGCACGTTCAATGTGCATGCCGCCCTGTTGCCTCAGTATCGTGGCGCAGCGCCTATCAACTGGGCTGTCATCAATGGTGAGACGCAGACTGGTGTCACCACCTTCTTCCTCGATCACGACATCGACACCGGACGCATCATCATGCAGGAGCCTTTCGCTATTCCCGACGATGCCGATGTGGAGTATGTCTACAACGGACTGATGCACCTCGGTGCCGGTATCGCGCTCAAGACCATCGACAAGCTGATAGCTGCCGATGGCAACATCGACTCCATCTCGCAGGACGAGTTGGTGGCAGAACAGCAGGAACTGCATCATGCACCCAAAATCTTCAAGGAGACCTGTCGCATCAGTTTCGGCCAGCCAGCCAAGAAGGTGTACGACTTCATCCGCGGTCTGTCGCCTTATCCTGGCGCATGGACCGAGATACAGAAGGAGGGCGGCAAGGCTCAGGTGCTGAAGGTTTTCAAGACTACGAAGACCGGCAAGGCACTGGCAGAAGGCGTCGCTGTGGGCTCGCTCCGTGTAGAGGGCAAGAGCCTGCTCGTGGCTTGTGCCGACGAGTGGCTGCAGCTCGACACCATTCAGATAAGCGGCAAGAAGCGCATGGAGGCACGCGACTTCCTCAACGGTATGCGCGACATCGAGCAGTATAAAACCATTTAGAAACATTATACATATTATAATATCAGCATTATGACACAGCAAGAAGACATTAAGAATGCAGTGGAGTGCATGCGAAAGGGTGGAGTGATACTCTATCCTACAGATACGGTATGGGGCATCGGCTGCGATGCCACCAATGCCGAGGCAGTAGCAAAGGTTTATCAGATCAAGCGTCGTGACGATTCCAAGGCGCTCATCTGTCTTGTAGACAGCGCTGACCGTATGGCGCGTTATTTCCGCAATGTGCCTCAGGTGGCGTGGGACTTTATCGATGCAGCCATGCCTGTGAAGCCTACAACCGTCATCCTCGACGATGCTACGGGCGTGGCCAATAATCTGGTGGCAGAGGATGGCAGTCTGGCCATGCGTGTCACCTTCGAGCCTTTCAGCAAGGAGTTGTGTTACCGCTTCCAGAAGCCTTTGGTCAGCACCAGCGCCAATGTGAGTGGTGAGCCTGCGGCACAGAATTATCGTGATATTTCGCCCGAAATCCTGGAGGCTGTCGACTATGTTTGCTGGAGTCGCCGCCAGGAGCACAAGCCCCACACGCCTTCCAGCATTGTGAAACTGAGCAAGAATGGCGAGGTGAAGGTGATAAGATAATCGCTTCTTCATCTTCAGTTATTTCCCCATTTGCGAAAGCTGAGGTGGAATTTACTGTCAAGAATTAGAGAAACATCGCTCGATGGCCGTGGAAATGGCTTCTCTAATTCTCTAATTCTTGACTAAAATTATTCGACCTGTACGGTTGGCACGCCCTGAAAGGGCAGAAGCTCTTAGCCCAGGGCAACGCCCTGGGTTATTACGGACGCAAACCTGTCGCCCTGTAAGGGCAAAAGCTTTAAAACTCCAGGCAAAACATAAGGCTTTTGCCCTTACAGGGCGCCTTGCTGATTGCTATTATACCCAGGGCGCTGCCCTGGGCTAGGAGCTTTTGGGCCTTCAGCCCGTACTTAAGCTACATGCGAAAGTTCAGTTTTTTGACAAATAGAATTGCTGATGGAAAAATCTGATTTGTTACGATTGTTTACTTTATTTTCTGCCTTTGAATCCTTTTCGTTTTTTGAGATGTATATTTATACATTTCACTCCTATCTGTAGTTTTACATATTTATGCATGTTGGTTTTTAGGTGTGGTTAAATAAATATGCAAGTTGCTTCTCTTTAGAATCAGGTAATATGCAAAAATCTATGCAAAAATAGGATAAGGTGTTGACTTGATATTTTTGGGCTTTTATGCATAAAATCGCAACTCAGAATGATTTCCTTGTTATGTATTGTACTCAATATTCTGTAAGTTGCAATATCGTAAAAATGTAATATAGTTTTACTGAATATTAGCTTATCTGAATCTTGTCATTTTTGTCAAAGTCATTTTTGTCATTTTCGATTTTGGAAATAGAAAAATAGTTCTATAAAGAATATATATATAAAT
>ERZ1034687.207-NODE-207-length-38829-cov-25.014907_pt1 | contig 38829 bp, 35 predicted proteins | sample MGYA00520704_ERZ1034687 | MGnify/ENA primary metagenome ERZ1034687 (study PRJEB33766, sample SAMN09781762) | gut metagenome | biome: gut microbiome | host: Homo sapiens | place: Madagascar | study: EMG produced TPA metagenomics assembly of the PRJNA485056 data... | reverse complement strand
GAAAAGAAATTACGCCTATGGCGTATCGGTCGCTGCGATGCATTTCTTGCAGAAAATGCATCGCAGCGACCGATTTTCTGGCAACATCTTCTTTTATTTTTTGTTTTCTTCAGTAGATATATTTTTTTCAGCCGAAATTTTCTTTCCGCATAATCTTCTGCTGCCCAATTAAGCCTTACGTAAAATTTCCATGCTGTATTTACGTATAAAATTTGTAAAAAACGATACGTTTCCCGATTATTTTTGTATCTTTGCAGACTAAAAATTGAACCTTAACATAACATTTGAAAAACAATGAAAACAGAAGACATCATTCAGCGCGCAGGCAACTTACCTGCCAGTCATATCGCAGAGAAGGTAAACGAAGTTTTGGCTTCCCATCAAGCCCTCGTCATCACCGCACCCCCAGGCGCCGGCAAGTCTACCCTCCTGCCCCTCACCATCCATGCAGCTCAGGAAGACAAGATCCTGATGCTGGAGCCACGTCGCCTCGCCGCACGCCAGATAGCCGAGCGAATGGCGAGCATCCTGGGCGAGCCTGTAGGCCAGACCGTGGGCTACAGAGTGAGATTCGACAGCAAGGTATCGGCCAGCACCCGTATCGAGGTACTGACCGAGGGCATCCTGACCCGCATGCTGATAGATGATGCCACGCTCGATGGGGTGAGCACCGTGATATTTGATGAATTCCATGAGCGCAACATCAACTCCGACCTTGCCCTGGCGCTCACCCGCAAAGCACAAGACATCATACGCCCCGACCTCAAGATAGTCATCATGTCTGCCACCATCAATGCCACCGACATCTGCCATGCCCTGCAAGCACCCCTGATAGAGAGCGAAGGCAGAATGTACAACGTGGAGACCACCTATGCAGCAGATGACATCGATAGCCGAGACATACCGCAAGCCATGGCAGCCGCCATCCTCCAAGCTCATCGCCAGCACGAAGGCGACATCCTAGCCTTCCTGCCTGGACAAGGCGAGATACAGAAATGCAAGGAGATGCTCCTGAAGACTGACCTTTCCCATGATGCAGCAGCGGAAGTCACCGAGGTTTATCCCCTATACGGCAATCAGCCTATAGAGAAGCAGCGACAAGCCATCGCACCTTCGCCCGCAGGCAAGCGAAAGATCGTGCTCGCCACCCCTATCGCCGAGACATCGCTCACCATCGAGGGAGTAAGAATCGTAATAGACTCCGGACTCTGCAAGAAAATGGTTTTCGACGACCGAACCGGACTCAGCCATCTCGCTACCGTGCGCATCACCCAAGACATGGCTACGCAGAGAAGAGGTCGCGCGGGACGCGTGGCAGAGGGATATTGCTATCGCCTATGGACCCAGACCTCCAACCACCTGATGGAGGAACAGCGCAAACCCGAGATAGAAGAAGCCGACCTCACACCCATGGTGCTGGACATCGCAGCCTTCGGCGAGAGCGACATCTACCAGATGGATTGGCTCACCGAGCCCCCTAGAGGCAAGGTACACAGTGCCTGCCAATTGCTCCACTCGCTAGGAGCCTTATCAACAGAAGAACTATCCAGCATCACCCCTCTGGGCAGAGAGATGGCAGCCATGCCTTGCCACCCACGCATAGCCAAGATGATTCTTACGGCTGAGACCCAAGCACAGAAGGCACTCGCCTGCGACATCGCAGCCATTCAGGAAGAGAAAGACCCGCTTTCTGCCGAGACAGATACCGACATGACGCTCCGCATCAGCATCTTGCGCAGCAATCGGAGGAAGAAGACATTAGACAGATGGGCTAAAATAGCCAAGATAGCGGAAGACTACCGAAGGACTAGCGTCAGCAAGATATCGGAAGACAACTCGGAGATAGACGCCTGCGAAATGGGCTATCTGCTAGCCTCCGCCTACCCAGAGCGCATCGCCATGAGCATAGACAACATCGGTACCTATCGCTTGGCCAGCGGCGACCAAGTACGCCTCAGCCCCGAAGACTCGCTCTTGGCTCACAAATGGTTGGTCATCGCATCGCTCAATACCTCCGGTTCCGCCTCCGCGCCATCTGCCACAGGCAGAGTTTTCCTAGCTGCCCCCGTAGATGCCAACGCCCTATCCTGCACCCAGCGCGACAACATCAGCTGGGACAGCAAACAGGGATGCGTGGTGATGCAGCGAGAAAAGCGAATCGGACTGCTGACCATAGAGAGCAAGCCCATCCAGGATGCCGACAAGCAGCAACTCATCAGCATCATCTGCGAAGCCATGAAGAAAGAAGGACTCAGCATGCTCAACTGGGACAAGGATACGCAAACCCTGCAACGCCGAGTGGCGCAAGTGGCACTTTGGCACCCCGAACTAGAGCTCCCCAACCTATCCACCGAGCACCTGATGCAGACAGCCATCGACTGGCTCCCCTTCTATCTGGAAGACAACGGCAAGATGAGAACCACCAGCAGCGAGCTGAAGAAAATCAACCTCAGCGAGGTGATATGGAACATCATCCCCTACGAGATGCAGCAAGAGATAGAGCGCCTAGCCCCTACCCACATACAAGTGCCATCGGGCAGCCGAATACGCATCGACTACCGCTCTGGAGCAGAAGCCCCCGTGCTCAGTGTTAGGCTCCAAGAATGCTTTGGCATGGAGCAAACGCCCTGCGTCAATGATGGCAAGCAGCCCCTCCTGCTGGAACTCCTATCACCAGGATTCAAGCCCGTGCAACTCACCCAAGACCTGCAGAGCTTTTGGCAAGGCACTTACTTCGAGGTAAGAAAAGAGCTGAAGCGCCGCTACCCGAAGCACTATTGGCCCGAAAATCCACTGGAAGCAGAGGCAACAAGAGGCGTAAAAAGAAAAACTCAACAATAAGGAGCCAAAAAATTTGCTCCTTTACGAGTTTTTTAGTACCTTTGCCAGCCGAACCAAGAATGAAAGAAGAGGAAAGAAAAATAAGAAGAAAGGAAAAGAATAAATATGGCAACAATTATCTATCCATCACCGATATTCGGTCCGGTAAACTCCAGAAGACTCGGTGTATCACTCGGCATCAACCTCATGCCAAACGATGGCAAGGTTTGCTCATTCGACTGTCTATACTGCGAATGCGGATTCAACGCCGACTTTCGCCCTAAGCACAAGCGCCCTACACGCCAGGAAGTGAAAAAGGCACTGACCGAAGTGCTGAAGAAAAGACACGAGAACCACGAGCCCCTGGACGACATCACATTTGCTGGCAATGGCGAGCCAACAGGTCATCCCGACTTCAAGGCCATCGTAGAAGACACTGTAGAGGTGCGCAACCAGTACTTCCCTGAGGCCAAGCTCTCCGTACTGAGCAACGCCACATACATCTACAAGCCCGAAGTGCGCGAGGCCTTGATGCTGGTAGACAACAACATCCTGAAGTTGGACACCGTGGACATGGACTATATCAAGAAACTGGATCGCCCACAGCAGCCCCACTATGACGTAAAGGACGTGATAGAAGACCTCAAGAAGTTTGATGGTCACGTCATCATCCAGACCATGTTCCTCTGCGGCGACGGTATGGACAACACCAGCGAGCAGTACGTGGCTCCATGGCTGGAAGCCGTAAAAGACATCAAGCCACAGCAAGTCATGGTATATACCATCGACCGTGAGACTCCAGACAAGCTCCTGGAGAAAGCATCCCACGAGACACTCGATGCCATCAAGGCACGTGTGGAGGCGCTAGGCATCAAGTGTACAGCCAGTTACTAAATGATAAAGTATGAAAGAAAAGAACAACATCCTCGTCATCAGCGACATGTGTGGATACGGCAAGGTATCTGCAGCCGTACAGATGCCCATTCTCTCCTATATGGGGCATGATGTATACAACCTGCCCACCATGCTCATCAGCAACACCTTCCCCTATGGCAAATATGCCATTCTGGAGAGCACATCTTACATAGAGGAGGCTCTGCAGAAATGGAACGAGCTGGGCATCCACTTCGATGCCATCACCACAGGCTTCATGGCATCCGAGCATCAGGCACAGTTGGTGGCTAGATATTGCGCACAGCAAGCTGCCCTGGGCACCCACATCTTCGTGGATCCCGTGATGGCAGACTATGGCAAGCTATATGGTGGTGCCAACGAAGGCACCATCCGCTGCATGAAAGAGATGCTGAGCGTGGCTCACCTCTGTTTCCCCAACTATACGGAAGCTTGCCTACTCACCGACGAACCCTACAAGGCTGAAGGCATCACGCAGCAAGAAGCCCAGTTGCTGGTCAACAAGTTGAGAGCCATAGGCTCCCACTCCGTGCTCATCACCTCTTGCATCGTGGATGGCGAGCACGCCGTGGTGGGTTACAATCATCTCACCGACGAGCACTTCCTCTTGCCATACGAGGAGATACCCGTGCAATTTCCTGGCACTGGCGACATCTTCTCTAGCATCATAGAGGGCAGAATGATGGACGGCGACCATCTGCGCCACGCCACCCGAGTGGCAATGGACACCCTGCACAAGTGGATAGACCTGAACAAGGACAATGACGACATCAACCGCGGCATCCCCGTGGAGCGCCATCTCGCCGACCTATAATATGTGTACAAACATAAAGGGCTACCCTCACGGGCAGCCCTATACATATTATACAAAAACATTATGAATTATTTCTATTAGCGAACAAGATTTTATTTCATCTTTATTTAATAGTCATTCTATCTAAAAGTTTCAAATAGCATGGCTGTTCTCTTACAACCGAATAATCATTTATATGTATATGTCTCGCAATACATTTTGTTTTACGGGTGCAAAGGTACAGCTTTTTTCTCATTCCTGCAATACCTAAAAATGGGGGTTTTCATCAATACCTACTTATGATTACCCCATAAATGGTAACCAGCAGGATAGAAACAGAAAGGAAATGAGGGCGAAAACCGCATAAAAAGAAAGAACTGCAAGCCAGTATGACCCGACCTGCAGTTCTTCACTAAAATATCTCTCTCTTATTTTTCTCTTTATCAACAATCGTGATTACTTCAAACCACGGTTAACGAGTGTAGCGTTCAAGAGCATCACGTACTTGCGATACTGATTGCCATTGAGGATGCCGTGCATGTACTTCAAATCCTTGATGACAGCCTTGTCGATCATTGCTGCACGCTCCTCAGCTGGAGCAGTTGCTGCATTCATCATATCTGCAGTGAAGTTCTTGTGTACATCAGCTACAGCCTCTGTCTGATCGATGTTGAGTGACAATGCATCTGCCAAGCTACCCATCTTCACGTTCATGTTGTAAGCTGCTGTTGCGTTTGTTGCCTCGTCTGCTGCAAAAGTAGTTGTTGCCATTGCGAACATTGCTACTGCCAAAATCATAATCTTCTTCATAATCTTTTTACCTTTCTTTACTTTGTGGGTCAAACCTTACTTGAGGTGCCCTAGTTAAACATTATCCTATAGTCTTTTTCTTTAAGACACTGCAAAGGTACGAACTTTTTTCTGTGTACGCAAACAATTAGACGATTTTTTCCATTTTTCTCACTCTTTTTTGACTTACATCAATAGCAAACACCCAAAATTAACAACATAACGTTATTTATTACAATTATTAGCTTACAAATTGCTATCCGAATATTACAATTTGCTTTCAAGTGTGTTTCATGCCTTGTAACACCTACAAAATGATAGGTATCTTCACCTATTTTCTACTCTTCTGATAACATTTATGCCAATTCTCTTTTCAGAACCAATATTTTTTTGTATCTTTGCAGAAGATATTCGCTTAACTCCCCAAATGGAGAGGCGGTTTTACACATTATTATATATATGGAACAAGAGAATCACATAGACAAGGCATTGGCTTTCATCGAAAGCGTGCAGAAACTAGGCAACCAGCTCTCGGCAGCCGAGCAGCACCAGAAAGCCATGCTCTCCAGAATGCTCGACCTCAAGAAAGAGGGCAAGACAGACGGCGAGGAATATGCCGAGCTGAGCAACAAGAGCAAGGGTCTGCAAGACCTCATAGACAAATGGCGCCCCATCTATCTGGAAAGAATGGCTATGCTCAAGGAGGTGAAAGACCAGCATGGCATTCCAAAGAAGAAAAGAGCCAACAAGAAGTAACAGACATCAATAAATAAGATAATAATAAAAACGAAAATATAAAATGGAATCAAACGTAAAGAACAAATTCATCAGAGTGTCATACGCACTCTATGACGTAACTAAGGGAAGTAATGGTGAAGAAATGCTCATCGAGCGCACTACCGACGAGCGCCCTTTCTTCTTCATCAGCGGCATGGGCGTTACCTTGCCTGCATTCGAGGAGAAGATAGTAGACTTGGCTCAGGGCGAGGAGTTCGACTTTGAGTTGGAGCCAGAGCAGGCTTACGGTCAGCACTATGACGAGCGTGTCATCGACCTGGACAAGCAGATCTTCACCATCAATGGTCAGTTTGACGCGCAGCACGTACAGGTAGGCGCCATCATCCCATTGCAGAATGAGGATGGCAACCACTTCAATGCTGTGGTAAAGAACATCACCGACGACAAGGTAACTTGCGACCTGAACCACCCATTGGCTGGCTTGAAGCTGAACTTCTGTGGTCAGATCTTGGAGAGCCGCGAGGCTACAGCCGAGGAAATAGCCAAGATGGCTGAAATCTTGAGCGGACAAGCTGGTGGCTGCGGTGGCGGTTGCGACAAGTGTGGTGGTGACTGCAAGGATGGCAACTGCGAAGGCGGTTGCGAAGGTGGTTGCAACAAGTAATATTTAGTAGATAATATGAGGAATACATTTGGTCATCTATTCACACTCACAACATTTGGTGAGAGTCATGGTGTAGCCGTGGGAGGTGTCATCGACGGTCTCCCTGCCGGCATAGACATTGACATGGACTTCGTGCAGAGCGAGCTCAATCGCCGCCGTCCAGGTCAGAGCCATATCACCACAGCCAGAAAGGAAGCCGACAAGGTGGAGTTTCTGAGTGGTGTGTTCGAAGGCAAGTCCACAGGTACGCCTATCGGTTTCGAGGTACGCAATCAGAATCAGCATTCTCAAGACTATGAGAACATGCGCTGTCTGTTTCGCCCTTCGCATGCCGACTATACTTATCATGAGAAGTATGGCGTGCGTGACCATCGTGGTGGAGGTCGCTCTTCGGCTCGCATCACCATCGCTCGTTGCGTAGGTGGCGCCCTTGCCAAGTTGGCTCTGCGCCAGTTGGGCATCAGCATCACCGCCTACACCTCTCAAGTGGGCAGCATCTCGCTGGATAAGGATTACCATCAGTATGACCTCAGCACCATAGAGGACAATCCCGTGCGCTGTCCAGACCAGGCGAAAGCCAAGGAGATGGAAGATCTCATAGCTAGCGTGAAGGCCGACGGCGATACCATTGGTGGCATCATCACCTGCGTAATCAAGGGATGCCCCGTGGGATTGGGCGAACCTGAGTTTGACAAGCTCCATGCCCAACTGGGCGCAGCGATGCTGGGCATCAATGCTGTAAAGGGATTTGAATATGGCGAGGGATTTGCGGGCGTCACCGCTCGTGGCAGTCAGCAGAACGATGTGTTCCTGCCTGGCAACCCTATCACCACCAAGACCAATCACAGCGGAGGCATCCAGGGTGGCTTGAGCAATGGTCAGGACATCTACTTCCGAGTAGCGTTCAAGCCTGTAGCTACCCTGCTCATGGAGCAAGACACTGTGGACCTGGAGGGAAATGCCACCAAGCTAACGGCACGTGGCAGGCACGATCCTTGCGTATTGCCAAGAGCCGTACCGGTAGTAGAGGCAATGGCTGCCATGGTGATACTCGACAACTATCTCCTGAACAAGACCATACATATATAATTACACATTATTATATATATAAAACAAAAAGGACAGCAAGCTTTTATTACAGCTTACTGTCCTTTAATATTTTAGGGCAATGCTCCTGGAAGAAGCATTTCTCACAGAGCGGCTTGGCACTCTTACATACATATCTACCATGCAGCAATATCCAGTGATGGGCATTCGGAATGTCCTGCTCCGGAATATGCTTCATCAGATAATCTTCCACCTTGCGAGGCGTATCGGCAGTGCGAGGCACCAATCCCATGCGATGGCTCACTCGATACACATGCGTATCCACCGCCATCGTGGCATGTCCAAACCAAACGGCACGTATCACATTCGCCGTCTTGCGCCCCACCCCAGCCAGTTTCACCAAGTCATCAGCCGCCTCAGGCACCTCGCCACCGAAGAGTTCCACGATTTGTCGAGACATCTGCGCCAAGTGCTTAGCCTTGGCATTGGGATAACTCACCGAGGAAATCAACTCATAGATATCCTCCTCGCTAGCCTGCGACATGCTCTTGGCATCGGGATAACGGGCAAAGAGAGCCGGCGTAACCATATTGATGCGCTTATCGGTACACTGAGCCGATAGCAATGTAGCCACCAATAGTTGAAATGCGCTACCAAACTGCAACTCTGTAGTCACATTTGGCAGCGCATTTCTGAAATGGTTTAATATGAATTCGTATCTTTCGTTACGAAGCATAAGCTATTTACTTCTTAGCAGGAGCCTCATCAGCACCCTTCACCTTACCCTTGTATGCCTTGTTCAAGCCAGCGATTACCTCGTTGGTGATGTCATAAGCCTTGTCAGCATAGAGCAGATTGTCGCCGCTCTTAGAGAAGATGATGCTATACTTCTTGTCCTTGTTATACTGAGCCAAGTAGTTGGCGATGCTGTCATGGAGAGCCTTGTTGTACTTGTCCTGCTCAGCAGCAAACTCATTGCTCAAGCGCTGCTGCAAACCCTGAAGGTCGCTCTGCTGCTTCTGCAAGCCAGCCTGTACAGCCTCAGCCTGCTCACGAGTGTATGCATTCTGCTGAATCTTCTGCTGGAAGTTAGCCGCAGCAGCCTGCAACTGCTGACCCTTCTGTGCGATAGTAGCCTGGATGTTTTGGCCCTTCTTCTCGAGCAGAGCAGAATACTCCTTGGCAAAAGTGTACTGAGTCATGATAGAGTCAACCTCTACATAAGCAATCTTCAACTCAGCTGGAGCCTTGCTCTCAGACTTAGCCTCCACCTGAGGCTGTGACTTGTTGCATGATGCCAATGACAAGGCAGCCACAGCTGCGATAGCCACTGAACTCAAAATGTTCTTTTTCATTGTCGTTATATTGTATTTTATTATTACTTCAAATGTGAATTATTAATTATACATTACTAATTATTCATCAGTATGCCTTGTTGGCTGCGCGCGCCTCCCTATCTTGGTCTATCACGCAATGGATGCCCTGCTTTCGAAGACCAGGATTGTCATGAATATGCTGCGAAGAGAACTTGCCGTTCTTCTTAAAAATCAGTTTTACGCTAAATAATGCCATGCAGATAGCAATTATTAACACGCTTAATAACATTAATTTTATCATTTTTCGTATCTTTGCAGTGCTTTAGTGCACTTCACGGTGCAAAGGTACGATTTTTTGGGCAATATCCAAAACAAAATACGAGAAATAAATGAAAATTCAAAACAAAATAACAGAAAATTAATGAATAAAAGTGAATTACAACCTGCTCTTGTGTTCGAGCAGTTCGCTAAGATCAACGAAATACCTCGTCCTTCCAAGCACGAGGAGAACATGATTGAGTATCTCAAGGAGTTTGGTAAAAACCATAATCTGGAGACTTTGGTAGATGAAACTGGCAATGTCTTGATTCGCAAGGCAGCCACTCCAGGACATGAGAATGCAGTCACCATCATCCTGCAGAGCCACATGGATATGGTATGCGACAAGTTGGTGGATGTAGACTTTGACTTCCATAAGGATGCCATCCAGACCTATATCGATGGCGATTGGCTCAAGGCTAAGGGCACTACCCTGGGTGCCGATGACGGTATCGGTTGCGCTATCGAGCTCGCCATCCTCGCCAGCAACGACATTGAGCATGGTCCTATCGAGTGCGTCTTCACCCGTGATGAGGAGACCGGACTTACGGGAGCTCACGGCATGAAGGCAGGATTTATGACGGGCAAGATGCTCATCAACCTGGACTCAGAGGACGAAGGCTTGATCTTTGTATCTTGTGCCGGTGGTCAGACCACTCATGCCACCTTCCACTTCCAGCGTGAGGCAGCTCCAGCTGGTTACTTCTTCCTGGAGATTTCCTTGAAAGGACTTAACGGTGGTCACTCTGGTGATGACATCGACAAGAAGCGCGCCAATGCCATCAAGATACTCTCTCGCTTTCTCTTCTTGGAAAATGCGAAACTGAATGGCGACATCCGCTTGGTTAGCTTCAACAGTGGCAAGATGCACAATGCCATTCCACGTGATGGCAAGGTGGTTTTCGCCGTAAAGAACGAGGCTAAGGAGCAGGTTCGTGCCGACTGGAATGTCTTTGCTTCTGAAGTAGAGGATGAATTCCACGTTACCGAGCAGAGCATGCAGTTCAAGATGGAGAGCGCTGAGGCTGCTGCCGTCATCGAGCCAGCAACAGCCCAAAAGTTTATCATGGCATTGCAGGCTGTAGACAATGGTCCGCTCACCACCTGCCAAGACGAGGCCATCGCCTGGATGGTAGAGACATCAAGCAATGTGGCAAGCGTGGCAACCAGCGATGACAGCATCAACATCGTGGCTTCACAGCGCAGCAATGTGATGAGCAACTTGGAGAACATGACCAACACCGTGAAGGCTGCCTTCCTCTTGGCAGGTGCCGAGGTAACTGTTGGCGACAAATATCCAGCCTGGAAGATGCGTGCCGACAGCCAGCTCACCGACTTGGCAGTGAAGAGCTACGAGAAACTCTTCGGCAAGGAACCATTGGTCAAGGGCATTCATGCCGGCTTGGAGTGCGGTTTGTTCTCAGAGCGCTACCCAGACCTCGACATGGTAAGCTTCGGTCCAACCCTTCGCAATGTGCATACCCCAGAGGAAGCACTGCTCATCCCTACCGTGCAGATGGTATGGGACCACTTGCTCGAAATCTTGCGCAGTGTGAAATAGAAGCATCTTGCGCAGCGTAAAATAACATATAGATTATGAAGAATAAGTTAACATTCCTAGCAATGGGCTTGGTGCTGGCACTCACATCTTGTGGCGACCAGCACAAGGCTCAATCGCTCGTCAAGGATTTCCTGAATGAGAATCTGGAGGAGAGGGACTGTAGCTATGAGCGATTCAGCCGCCTCACTCCTACGGCGATGATAGACATGAATGGCGTGAAAGACATGCGACAGCACATGAGCCAGATGCCATACATGAAAAAGAACATCAACTATCAAGATGCCTCTGCCATCAGCGACACCTTATTATATATAAGGGCCACCTATAAGCTGACCGACAAGACGGGCAAGGAGCAAGAGCTCACCCAGACTTTCTATATGGACAAGGCTTTGACGCGCGTAGTGGCGTTCAAGGAAAACTAAGATTTAGTTAGGAGTTTGGAGTTTGGAGTTAGGAGTTGCCTACGGAATCATAAGGCATGTAACTCCTAACTCCTAACTACCCCGCCATCATCTTTTTCATATAGGTTCGAACCTCTTTTCTTGCCGAACCTAAGCAATACTCCACATTTTTATATTTTAAACTCAATTGCTCCGCAATCTCACTCACCTGCAATCCCTCATAGATATGCAGTCGATATATCTTACTCTGCTTGCTGGAGAGGCGGGCTATGCTATGCTCCAGTTGCTCCCCCACCTCATGGGCAGAATACACAGACTCCACATCATCTATATACTTCACAGCCCAATCGCTCTTCTGGATGATATGCTCATACTCCTCTACCTTGCGCTTGTGGCGCCAATAGTCATAGATGAGATTCCTTGCCACCGTATAGACCAAACAGGGCAAAGTGATGGGCGTAATCATCTTGTCCATTTGCAAGAGACGAACAAAGATGTTCTGGACAACATCTTCAGCATCTTCAGCAAATAGCAATCGAGAGGCGACAAACTTCTGTAGTTCGTCATAGTGCGCTGTGTAGTATTCAGCAATTATGCTGCGTTTAGATTCTATCTGTTCCATGATGATGGTTTTTATGTATCCTGTAACCGCAAAGCAATGCGATAACAATAATGCAAAGATAGCAAAAAATCGCGGTGCCACCAAACAAAAGAGACAAAAAAATGTGCTAAATGCCCCATTTGAAACATTTAGCACATATCTAGATACATATTGTTACATGAAATGTTACCTCACACAAAGTTTTGTAACACTCACAGAACCTATTTTTTACTTAATCATATCCACGCTTCTCTTCAAGAATGCATCGAGAGAAGCACCCTTCAGCATACCATTCTGCAACAAGGCAAGGTCGATGAGCTGATGTACGATGTTATTGCCCTTGGCATAACCAGAGATGATTTCATCACGCTTAGCTTTCTCATCAGAGATTGCCTTCTCGGTATTGTGTACATCGTCCTTCTCTTCCTGGGTAATCTCCTCTGGCTTCTTCTTGCTCTGCTCCTGATGCAATACAGCAAGACGAGCCTCCTGTCCCTTGAGCTCTGCGAGGATTGGCTTCAATGCCTCGGCAGTGTTAGCCTCTGCATCGCCCAATACCTTCTTCACCAAGGCATGGTCTGAGTTCAATACGATGGTGTAGCTATCTGGCATCTGACCATAGAAGTTCATGCCTGTCTGGAACTGGCTCATTGCCTTCATACGGCGCATGTACTCGTTCTGGGTGATAAGCACTGGCTGTCCCTGCTCGCCGAGAGCCTGAATCTCCACATAGAATTCTGCCTTGTCTATCTTTGGCATCTGAGAACGGAACACCTCCGACAGGTTGTCAGTCTGTTCCTTGGTCAAGTCTGTCTTCTTGGCATCTTCCTTCACGATGAGGCGATCCACGATGTCTGAGTCAACACGGGTAAAGCGGCTCTTCTCCAACTTCTGCTCCAGCATACTGACCATAGGAGTATCCAGCTGACCTTCCATCAGCAATACGGAATAGCCCTTCTGCTTAGCTGCCTCGATGTAAGAGTACTGCTCCTCCTTGTTGTTGGCATAGAGATATACCAAGTTGCCATCCTTGTCGGTCTGGTTGTCCTTGATCAATGTCTTGTACTCATCGAAGGTAAAGTACTTACCATCAACGTCCTTCATCAGGGCGAAGTCCTTGGCGCGATCGTAGAAGTCCTCCTGTGAGAGCATACCATAGTTGATGAAGAGCTTCAGGTCATCCCACTTCTCCTCATACTCCTTGCGATTCTCCTTGAAGATAGAGTTCAAGCGGTCAGCCACCTTCTTGGTGATGTAGGTAGAAATCTTCTTTACGTTGCTATCGCTCTGCAGATAGCTACGGCTCACGTTCAATGGGATGTCAGGTGAGTCGATGACGCCATGAAGCAGGGTCAAGAACTCTGGCACGATGCCCTCTACCTGGTCAGTAACAAATACCTGATTGCAATACAACTGAATCTTGTTGCGTTGCATATCGATATTGTTCTTGATGCGTGGGAAGTACAGGATACCCGTCAAGTTGAATGGGAAGTCTACGTTCAAGTGGATCCAGAACAATGGGTCGTCCTGCATAGGATACAGGGTATGATAGAACTTCTTGTAGTCCTCATCCTTCAGTGTGCTAGGAGTATTGGTCCAAAGAGGCTCTACATTATTAATAATGTTATCCTCATCGGTCTCCACGTTCTTGCCATCCTTCCACTCAGTCTTCTTGCCGAAGGCTACAGGTACTGCCATAAACTTGCAATACTTGTTCAAGAGTTCCTCTATCTTACTCTTCTGGAGGAATTCCTTGCAGTCATCGGCGATGTGGAGAATGATGTCAGAACCACGATCTTCCTTCTCGGCATCCTCAATCTCGAATGCAGGTGATCCATCGCAGCTCCACTTCACAGCCTTGCTACCCTCTTTGTAGCTCTTGGTGATGATCTCCACCTTGCTAGCTACCATGAATGAAGAGTAGAAGCCCAAGCCGAAGTGACCGATGATGGCGTTGGCGTTCTCCTTGTACTTGTCAAGGAAGTCGGTTACACCAGAGAATGCTATCTGGTTGATATATTTGTCTATCTCCTCCTCGGTCATACCGATACCACGGTCGCTAATGGTCAGTGTACCAGCCTTCTCATCGAGCTTTACTCGTACGGTGGTATCACCAATCTCGCCCTTGAAGTCGCCCTGAGCGGCGAGAGTCTTCAACTTCTGTGTGGCATCAACAGCGTTAGAAACCATCTCACGGAGGAAGATGTCATGATCTGAATATAAGAATTTCTTGATGACAGGGAAGATGTTCTCTGTCGTTACTCCAATATTACCTTTCTGTGCCATAATATTTGTACGTTTTTAATTGTTTTACTTTTTATTTTCTTTGAAAACGCACTATACAAATAGCGTGCCAAAAAGGTTATTTCACTCTGCAAACCCTGATTCCTATCTGTACAGGATGCTTCTGCATGTACTGATAGAGCGTCATGGGTTCATCGATCACTTTCTTGTGAATGCTGCTGGCATTGAGCAGATGCAGTCCGTCCTTGTGCCAGGAGGCGATGCCTATGTGGGTAGTGTCGAGTCCCTTCTTATTGGTGATGATGGCGATGATGTCGCCATCTTTGATGGTATTGCGGAAGAGTTGGGTATTGGCTATCTTCCCTTTTGGGATATAGCGATAACTCTTGCCACTGACACTCTGCTCCAACTTTCTGATGCCCGTTCTCCACTCTGGATGGGCTGTCAGCATCTTATAGCTAGATACATGCGTACTCATCCAGTTGACATTCACTTTCTGCACGGCAGTAAAGGGAGGATTGGGGGCGATGTTCTTCACGATGCCCTCTTTCTCATTGTCATCCATCCATACAGTGAAATAGTGCTGGCGCTTAACGTATGACACTTCGCCACCGATATATCTCACGTGTTTCAGATGATTGCAATAGGCTGTAAAGGATGTCTCATGGTTCTGGGCGCACATCGTGAGGGCGGTTATCATCTCCACATAGGTGGTGCAGTCCAACTGACGGGTATTCACGATGAGGTGTTCTGCAGCCGTCTTGTCCAAGGTACCGCCAACGTATGGTACGCCAGCAAACTTCTTACCAAACCATAGCATCCAGCTGGCAGGCTTCTGTTTCAACTGCGAAGCCTCCTTCAGCAAGCTGACTATCTTGATGCTGTCTTGCTTCTCATAAAGGGTGCCGGCATATAATGGGCTCATGGCGAGCAGCCAAACGGCACATATTAATAATAGTTTCTTCATTAGCTTATCAATGATTGCGCTTTCTACCAAAGTTCACGCCCACATATACATTGATGGACCCAAAGGAATTGTTGGTAGAAAACTGTGACTTCTTATAATTATAGGAATGGATGATGGCGCTCATTCCGGCATACCACTTGGTGTTGTTCCATACCAATCCAAAGCGACCGATACCATCCACATTGACATTCTTGAAATCGAAATTCTTAAAATCAAAATGCTCGCCTTCCACATCCGAACTAGACTGATTATAAGCCAAGCCCATAGAGAGCGAGAAATCAAAGAGCCAGTTCTTGGCAAACACCCAGTTGTAGGCGTAGCCACAGCTCACATTCACATCGCTATACTTCACCTGCGAGAACATCAAGCTGCTATCTATCTTGGCACTTGGCTCGTGACCTCCATCTGTATTCAATCGGCTATCCACCAAATTGGAAAGTTTATCCCAATCCACCTCCAGCTTGTGGCGAGTATATCCGATGCCAAGCAGCATGGTTCCCGCACTTCTTCGCTGCACGGTGCTCTGCGCATAAGCCGCTGGATAAGAGAACTTACGATGATTGAAGATATAGTAAAGGTTGAAGCCCTTGATGCTCGACTTAAAACCGTCGAATGGAGCCTTAAGCATGGCAGAAGTATTGATATCATCTCCCAGTTTCATTCGCTCGATATGATAGTCGTTACCAGTCTGACGCCAGAACAAGTCTACCCCTAGCATACTGCTGTAGAGACTCAAGTCAAGCTCCTTCTTGCTGGTATGATGGTCGCTGGCATTGATGTGTTTCAGGTCGAAGGTATATCCCAAGAACACCCATCGCCATCCCAAGTAAGGTCCCAAACGCCAAGACATATCTGGAGCAAAGGTGATGCTCTGCCCTTCCTTGTTGCGAAGGGTGTAAAGCTCGTAGGTATTCGTATTTTGCAACATCACGGTATAGTTGTAATGCTGGTCTTCGATATAAGCCGAATCCGTGATATTAAACTCTCGGAAGAATCCCGTAAACACCTTGCCCACTCGATGGAAGAACGTCTTCTTATGGCGAGCCCTTACCAAGCTATCTGGCGAATTGTGCTTGAACATGGAAGAATTGAACAGCGTAGATACCAACGAAGAGTCCTGGGGCACAGGCACATCCATTCGCCCTTCAGCCATCATCGGCAGCAGGGCGAACAAAATCATCATCCATAAAACCCAAAATCTCTTCATCACTCCCAAGCAAGAATATTAATTCATAATGATCATTTTATATCAACTTATATCAACCTTAGTTCTTCCACAGCACTCGGTCTAGCACCCAGTTCACTGGTGTAGCCGAGATACTGGTACAATCGCAACTGCCAATGCCCTGCAGATGCTCTATCACATGCTTAATCATAGGCAACTGCACATAAGGAGGATTAGGCACTGTGATGCTCTGGCGTCCCTCACTGGTTATCAACACGATAGGTTCGTATGTAAACACAGAGAATGACAATGATCCCTTCTCTCCAATCACCTCGATACAGTCTTCCTTGGCACTCTCGTGTCCCACAAAGCACCAACTGCCCGACCCCGGAATGCCACTCTCAAAGAAGAAGCAAGCCGATACAGTATCCTCTGCCTTATACAGATTAGCCCTATTGGCAGGATAGCCATGGGCACGGGTAATCACACCAAAGAGATTCTGCAAGAGATCTATCTGATGAGGAGCCAAATCATAGAAATAACCACCACCGGCAATGTCTGGCTGCAATCGCCAAGGCATCTCCTTCCCACTCTTGCCATCCAGGTCACGAGGGGGCACAGAGAATCTCACCTGTACATTCACTACATTGCCTATCATACCATTCTCGATAATTTCCTTTACCTTCCGGAAATAAGGCAGATAACGACGATAGTATGCTACAAAGCATGGCACTCCCGTCTGCTCGCTGATACGATTGATGCGGATGCAGTCGTTATAGCTGGCTGCCAATGGCTTCTCGATATATACAGGTTTGCCTGCACGCATAGCCATGATGGCAAAGGTGGCATGCGAAGATGGCGGTGTGGCGATGTAGATGGCATTGACATCCGGATCGTCAATGAGCTCCTGGGCATCTGTATACCACTTGCGTATATGATGACGCTCGGCATAGCCTCGAGCCTTGTTTTCACTACGACTCATCACTGCCACCACCTGAGAGCCTTCCACCTCGTTAAAGGCTGGACCACTCTTCTTCTCGGTTACCTCTCCGCAGCCGATAAATCCCCAATTAATCTGTTTCATTTGTGTCTAACTCCTAACTTAAAACTCCTAACTCTTAAAGTTACTCTCCTGCGAGCGACTTGTTGATCTGGTCGATATAGTCGAGCACCTCGTCACGCCCCATCTTCTTCTCACTACTAGTGATGAAGTAAGGTGGCAGTTCCTCCCAGCGGTCTTCCAAGGCATGCATCCACTTCTCGGCATTCATGCGAGCCTTAACAGGCCCCAACTTATCTGCCTTGGTAAAGACGATGCAGAAAGGCACACCACTCTCGCCTAGCCAGTCTACAAACTCACGGTCTATCTGCTGCTGGTCATGGCGCACATCAATGAGCACAAAGACATTGGCCAGCTGAGGACGCTGCAAGATATAGCTGCTTATCATCTGCTCCAACTGTTTCTGCACAGTCTTGCTACGCTTGGCAAATCCGTAACCAGGAAGGTCTACCAGATACCATTCGTTATTGATAATGAAGTGATTGATAAGCAATGTCTTACCCGGTGTGGCTGAAGTTTTAGCCAAGCCCTTGTGGTTGCACAGCATATTGATAAGACTAGACTTACCCACATTACTACGACCGATGAATGCATACTCGGCCTTGTTATCTTTTGGACACATGCTCACTCTTGGAGCGGACAGTGTAAATTCTGATTTCTTTATTTCCACCGTTTCTATATAATTTTGAATGAATAATTAAGAATGAATAATTGACAGTTTTGCTATAAGCTATCCACTATCATCTATAACCTAACACTCTACCCTTCTATTTCGGCAAGTTCAAGCCAGCGCATTTCCTTTTCGTCCAGCTCGTCCTTGATTTCTGGTAGTCGCTTGCTCTTCTCGGTCAGTTCTTCTACCGATAAGTTGCCACTACAGAGTTCCTCTTCCAGATTTTTCTGCTCGGCAGTCAAAGCCTCAATATCCTTGGATAGCTGTTCGTATTCACGCTTTTCCTTATAGCTCATCTTGCGTCGGTTCTCGTGATTGGCATCACGCTTGGCAGTGCCCGTAGCCTCGTCGGATGATGCACCATTGACAGTAGCCGTAGCCGACTTGCCCGATGCCGAACCTGCCGACTTGCTAGCAGCTGCCTCATCCTTGGCTTGCAAACGGCTCCACTCTCGGTATTGCGTGTAGTTGCCCGGGAAGTCTTGTATCTCGCCCTCGCCCTTGAACACCAAGAGATGGTCCACCACCTTATCCATAAAGTAGCGGTCATGGCTCACCACGATGACGCAGCCCGGGAAGTCTTGCAGATACTCTTCCAATACTTGGAGTGTCTGGATGTCCAAGTCATTGGTAGGCTCATCCAGCACCAGGAAGTTAGGATTTCGCATCAACACTGTACACAGGTAGAGTTTGCGTTTCTCTCCTCCACTGAGCTTATACACATAGTTGTGCTGCTCCTCGGGCGTGAAGAGGAAGAATTGCAGAAACTGCGATGCCGTCATGTGCTTGCCACCACCCAGATCTATGTAGTCGGCAATGTCGGTTATCACATCTATCACCTTCTGGTCCTCACGGAATTTCAGTCCCTCCTGCGAGAAATAGCCAAAGCGAACGGTCTCGCCTATGTCAAATTTGCCCGCATCAGGTTGCACCTCACCCAACAACATCTTGATAAAGGTCGACTTGCCCGTACCATTATTACCCACGATACCCATCTTCTCAAAGCGGGCAAAGTTATAATAGAAATTATCCAATATCACCTTCTGCTGTCCGCGATCATCAAATGCCTTGCTCACATACTGGCATTCGAATATCTTCGAACCAATATATACGTTAGATGCCTTGAGCCTAACCTGTCGGTCTTCGATGCGTTGCTTAGCCACCTTCTCCAGTTCATAGAAGGCCTCCTCACGGTATCTCGCCTTATGACCACGAGCCTGAGGCTGTCGACGCATCCAGTCCAGCTCCCTACGATAGAGATTCTTACTGTGCTGAATCTCGGCACGGAGATTGTCCATGCGCTCCTGTCGCTTCTCCAGATAATAGGCGTAATTGCCACGATAGGTATAAATGGTCTGGTCATCCAGTTCCAATATCGTATTGCACACCTTGTCCAGGAAGAATCGGTCGTGCGTTACCATGAAGATGGTCTTGTTGCCTCTGTTCAGATAGCCCTGCAACCACTCTATCATCTCCAAGTCCAGGTGGTTGGTAGGCTCATCGAGCATCAAGAAATCGGGTTCCGTGATGAGTACGTTGGCTAGAGCCACACGTTTCTGTTGACCGCCACTGAGCTGTCCCATGGGCTGTTCCAAGTTGATGATGTGAAGCTGCGTCAGTATCTGCTTGGCACGGAGCACCTTCTCCGGGTCACCCTCATGATTGAAGCATGCATCGAGCACGCTCTCCTCTGGGTCAAACTTAGGAGATTGCTCCAAGTAACCTATCTTCAAGTCGCGGCGATAGATGATGTCACCGCTCTCATGTCCCTCCTTACCGGTGAGTACAGACATCAAGGTTGACTTGCCCGTGCCATTGCGCGCCACGAGTCCCACCTTCTGTCCCTCAGCGATAGAGAAGGAAATATGGTCGAAAAGAACCTGTGCACCAAACCTTTTGGTGAGGTTTTGAACGTCTAAATACGGTATTTGAGTAGCCATTATTAAAATTTTTGTGCAAAGATACCGAAAATATTTGGCAGAAACAAATTTTTTAATTATCTTTGCACACGAAAATATCAAACAAGGTTGTGTTTCCTTCTTCGAAACGCGACATCATCATAAGAAAATCATATATAATATACAATATAATATAATGTATAGCAAAGAAGAATTACAAGCAAAGAGTGTCGTTCAGTTGAAAGACATTGTAAAGGAGATTGGCGCCAAGATTAAGTCGGGCGACAACAAGGAGACTATCATTTATACCATCCTTGACAAGCAGGCAGAAACATCAGCTCAGCCTGCTGCCAAGCGTAAGCGTACACGCATCGCTGCCAAGAAGGAGGATCGCGTGTACAGTGTGAACGGCATCGAAGGCGAAAACTTTGACGTGCAGAAACACCAGGTTACAGGTCCTAACGGGGCTACCCCTAACCATCCTACTACCAGCGAGAGCAGCAAGGAGACAGCATCAAGCAAGACCTCTGAAGAGGAGCCAACATTATTTAGCTTCGCAGAACAGCAGGCACAGGCCAAACAAAAGGAAGTCGAGGAGAAAGCTGCCCAAGAAGTAGCAGCAAAGGCAGCCGACCCACTGGCAGCCTTCCCTAAGCACCGTGGACGCAAGAGCAAGGCAGAGCTAGAAGCTATCGCAGCTGCCAAAGCAGCAGCTATCAAGAAACAGCAAGAAGAGATGCATAAGGCTGCCGAAGCAGAAGCCAAGCAGAACGAAACTCAGACTGAGGAGCAGCCTGAAGCTGAAGCTAACTCAACCACCCCTACCACAGAAGAGCATACTTTCATCCCAGAGGAGCAGTTTGCCAATAACACCAATACAGGCGACGACGACAAGCAAGAACTCTTGGCTCAATTGCAAGCTAAGATGGAAGCTCACAATAACAATAATAATAACAACATCCCTACTGAAGATACAGAAGACGCAGCACCTGCACAGGAAAGCGCTCCTGCCGCAACACCTGCACCAAAAGTCACTGCCACCACAACAGATGGCGTGGACCAAGATGGCGTATGGATGGGCGATCCAGGCGATGGCACAGACTTCATCACCGTGGAAGACATCCCTATCGAAGACCAAGCCGCCATTCCAACAGTCGACATCTTCGACCGTCCGGTTAGCAATGCGCCACAAGCAGCCCATGCTCCGCAAGCCAACGAAGTAGCAGCTCAAGCAGCCAAGAACGAGCCAGCTTATGACTTCTCGGGCATCGTGAAATCATGCGGTGTGCTCGAAGTAATGCCTGATGGATACGGATTCCTTCGCAGCAGCGACTTCAACTATCTCTCATCTCCTGACGACGTATATGTATCAGTAAATCAGGTGAAGCGTTATGGCTTGAAGACTGGTGACGTAGTAGAGTGCCAGGTTCGTCCACCACACGAGGGCGAGAAGTACTTCCCACTCACCAGCATCGAGAGCATCAACGGACGTGAGCCTTCAGAGGTACGCGACCGCATCCCATTCGAGCACCTTACTCCTCTCTTCCCAGACGAGAAGTTCAATCTCTGTGGCGATCGTCGCACAGCCAACCTCAGCACACGTATTGTAGACCTCTTCTCTCCTATAGGTAAAGGTCAGCGTGCGCTCATCGTAGCTCAGCCTAAGACTGGTAAGACCATCTTGATGAAGGATATCGCCAATGCTATCGCAGCCAACCACCCAGAGGCTTACTTGATGATGTTGCTCATCGACGAGCGCCCAGAGGAGGTTACCGATATGGCTCGCACTGTAAATGCCGAGGTTATCGCATCTACATTCGATGAGCCTGCCGAGCGCCACGTCAAGATTGCCGGCATCGTATTGGAGAAGGCTAAGCGCATGGTTGAATGCGGCCACGATGTAGTCATCTTCCTCGACTCTATCACCCGTCTGGCCCGTGCCTACAACACTGTGGCTCCTGCTTCTGGCAAGGTATTGACCGGTGGTGTGGATGCCAATGCCCTACAGAAGCCTAAGCGCTTCTTCGGTGCAGCTCGTAACATCGAGGGTGGCGGTTCGCTCACCATCATCGCTACTGCCCTCATCGATACAGGCAGCAAGATGGACGAGGTCATCTTCGAGGAGTTCAAGGGTACAGGTAACATGGAGTTGCAGCTCGATCGCTCACTCAGCAACAAGCGCATCTTCCCAGCAGTCAACTTGGTAGCTTCTTCTACCCGTCGCGACGATCTCTTGCAAGACAAGACCACACTGGATCGTATGTGGATTTTGCGCAAGTACATCTCCGACATGAACCCTATCGAGGCGATGAACACCATCCATCGCAGCATGCAGAACACTCGCAACAACGACGAGTTCCTGCTCTCAATGAATTCGTAATTACACATTATATTATATATATAAATCCCAGCTTGCCCACAGGCGAGCTGGGATTTTCGTTGATACATATCAAGAAATGCATATTACATTAATATTTCTTAGCAGAAGATGCTGATATTAGATAAATTTTTGTTAACTTTGCACTCGAAAAGATTGAGATAACACATTAATAACATTAAAAGACTTTAAAAAGATTATGATGACTATTTTTACTTTGGCATTCGCCGCAGTTATGTTTTCAGGTATGGTATTCTGCATGGGCATGTTCTTGAAGCATGTAGTAAGCTCTATCCCAGAAGTGACTGACATTAACCATCGCATGTGCTTGAGCAAGTAAGAATAGCAATATTCTATCAAATATAAATAGCGGGATGCATCCTATAAGTATAGGTAATGCATCCCGCTATTGTTTTAAAGACAAGTTCTTTCCTACTTGGAGGTATCAACCTTAGATACGCCCTCTTTCTCCACCTCTTTCATCAGCTTGTCGTAATATTTATCGAGAAGTGCCAGCAAAGGCGCAGAATCTTCCTTATTAGCAGCCTTCATATACTTCTCCAGATAAGGCACCTTACCCGTTAAGTCCTTATTACCACCATCATAAAATTCAAGCATACTGGCTATGGCGTAACGAAACATATCCCTGGAAAAATCAGCAGAGTCTGTAACCAGCGCAGCCTCACAGCAGCCTGCGATATAAGCCACAGCGTATGGATAATACTTTTCCGTAAAGAGTTGCGCCTCCTCCTTACCGATGGTAATATGCACCAAATCTGTTACAGCCGACCAGTTCATGATATACTGTGCCGCATTCTCCATCTTGTCAGCAGAAAGCAAATGTCCCAAATAATATTGGACCATCTTCAGGGCATCAGCCTTATGCGCCCTGCACTCATCAGGCGTCTTGAATTCTATCATTTCAGGCAGATCAGCGATGCCATCCTCTTGTTCCTTGCTCAATTTTTCCTGTAAATCTCTTGTCTCCTGAGCCTTTTGCATCTGTCCATTGCCCTCATAGAAATCAGCAAGATAATCTAACTCACGGATATATGAGTCATCATGTTCGCCATATAAGTTCTTGTAAATACTCAATGCGCGAAGCTCATACTTCACAGCATCGGCATACTGCTTGACTAGCGAACAGTTTTCCGCCACATGAAATAAGATAACCGCCATACTCTCATCATTCAGCTGACGTTTCTCATACCTAGAAAGAGCCTCCTTGCTATATTTCAACGCAGTTTCATAATCGGGCTTATCTGCAGTGGACAAATAAAACGCATAATTATCAAGCATCAAGATGTAGTTTACATTATTTGTATCTTGATACTGTTCCCAATTATCCAAAGCCGCCTTTGCCGCCTTGATAGCATTGTCACTATCCTTCATGCGGAAATAACAACGAGCTTGGAAACGAAGATTGGCAAAATAAAGACTGTCTTTCTCGTCCAATAGAGCTTTCTGCTTGTGTAGCACCTCTACGCACTTCTTGTAATTTTCCCTATCATAAAGCTGCTGAGCCAGCGAGTCCATCTTTAGGATAGAATTCTGGTCTTGTGCCTGCACTGCAAGAGGCAGCAACAAGAGCAGCGACAATGTAAACTTCAATAATTGTTTCATATTCCTGTATTTTTGTTAGTTGTCATATTTACCTGCAAATATAGGAAGAAATCTCGAAACTTACAAGCTTTTTCTTTAAAAAAAATACGACTGTGTAGATATTTAACAGAAATCATTTGGAAAAGCCATCAGAAAGAAGTAATTTTGCACCCACAAACAAATCAATAACAAAATAACTACTTTACAAATGAAAAGAAACTATTTGATGGGCTTAACCCTGTTATTCGGAATGACACTCGCCCCTAGCGCATCGGCTAGCGCCCAATGCTGCCAAGAAGGAGTCTATACCCAAGACTATAGCAACCAGCCAAAACTGGTGAAGGCTGCACAGAAATGGTACAAGAAAGGCAAATGGCGCAATGGCTTCAAGAAGGCAGATGCCCACAGCAGTGTGAATCTCGTAGACTTCTACCTGCAATATCAGAAGAACCCAGAGCAGTGGAAAGCCCTCTTCGATTTTCTTGCCAAGACTGACCTTTTCACCATCTCCAAGGACAAGCACCCTATCCCAGGTTCCGACCTCGTAGTAAGTGTAGAAGATAGCAATAACCAACCTTTGGAGAAGCGCACCTCCGAGAGCCACTATAAGCATATCGACTTCCAATATGTAGTAAAGGGTGTAGAGCGTTTCGGCATCATCGACCAATATACAAGCAAACCTAATTGCGAGTATCGTCCCGACGTGATTCATTACGATTACGACAAGGCTCGCACTCGCTTTTACGACAGCACTCCCTATAAGTTCTTCATATTCTTCCCAGGAGATTGGCACATCGCCAAGATCAACAACGACACCAATGACCAGACTATTCGTGTCATTGTAATCAAAGTAGATTATAAGGATTGATATATGATAGCTTATAAGCAAAGCAGTATGGAGAATGCCGTTTCTTATTACTTGCTTGGTCAATTTGTCATTACCAAGATAGCCCATCATCAAGGAATCTCCCTTACATGCCACATGACCATCATCCATAACTAGCATCTCAGCATGTTTCATACTCTTGCCCAAACAACCTGTCAAGCATTCTCCATTTTGATAGTCATAGGTGGCTATGATGCCTGCCTCTGTAGAAGCATAGGTATTTTTATCTCCATTCAGCAATCATCTTTGTAGCTAAGCTGTAGTTTCTTTGCCATAGGCTCCCTAGTCGATGGACACACAGCTACAGCAATAGCTTGCCATGCCTATTACTCCACCGATTCCTGAAGCAGAAACCATCCTAATTTTTAAAAGGTTATATGTTTTTATGATTATTGACAGAGATAGAGGAACTTCATCCTTCTTAGCTGCCAAAGACTATAAAAAAAAGAAAGCGTAGGAATCATGTTGCCATTCGTCTTATCCTTGTCTGTTGAGGTCCTCGGACGACCTATCGTGTCAAAGATAAAAAGCAACAGATGCCTACGCCAAACAGGTATATATATAATAGCACAAAGTGTACCCCTCCTTACGAAGGGGCACACCTATGCCATGTGTATATACACGATGGGTAGACGCCCACCGCAGTTTCTATCTGAACACGATTTGAAATTTCCGAGGTTTCAACAGGTCAGAAGAAACGTTAAGCAAACGTCTTCAATTTTAAAATAGTGCCAAACCACCAATTAGCGCCAGTATCTCATTGCCAGCAACCGGATAGTATGACGCTACAAAATTAATAAAAACTTTCTGGATGAGCAAATATTTGCGTGCTTTTCTGATATAATATTGGTATTTTATTTTAAAAACAAAATTCAATTTTCCTTTCACTTTTTGCGTTAGATGCTTATTATTAGCGTATTGCGGTGAAAGGAGATATTCTTTCTATTCATAAGCCAATACACTATGAAAGTAGAGACCAACCGCTATAAATATAGAGAATAATGGTTGTAGTTGTAGGACATAACAACTATAATTCCACATTATATTACCGAGAAGCCCTAGAATTACACAACTTACGGCGACCGCCACACAATCTTTTGACGGCCGTCGCACAATCTTACGGCGACCGCCGTGCAATCTTTTGGCGGTCGTCAAAAGACATACGGAAAGCATTCTTTGCACCATAAGACCGTACATCTTGAATCTAATAACCGTACAATACTACCCTTCGGGAAACAGAAAAAGTCCCTTCACCACAAGCATCTGATAATCATACCAGTTAGCTCCCAGGTGAAGGGACTTTGAGAATTGAATTCTAATATATGATTCTATCAAACATTGACAGATAATCCACCTCAATGGCAGATAATCCACCTCATATTAATAGAACTTGAAGTAGTTGCGAGCATTGTTGTAAGAGATGTCCTCTACCATGCGAGAGAGGCTCTCCATGTCGTTAGGAAGCAAGCCCTTCTCTACATCATTGCCTAGGAGATTGCAGAGCAAACGACGGAAGTACTCGTGACGTGGGTAGCTGAGGAATGAACGAGAGTCGGTCAACATACCTACGAAACGACTCAAGAGACCCAATACTGAGAGAGCGTTCATCTGCTTGGTCATACCATCGAGCTGATCGTTGAACCACCAACCTGAACCAAACTGGATCTTACCTGGGCAAGAACCATCCTGGAAGTTACCAAGCATAGTGGCGATAACCTCGTTAGCACATGGGTTCAAGCAGTAGAGGATGGTACGGGTAAGCTTACCCTCCATGTTGAGCTCATTCAAGAAGCTGCTCATAGCCTTGGCTGTGGTGAACTCACCGATAGAGTCGAAACCTGTATCAGCACCGAGCTTGTTGTACATCAATGTATTGTTGTCGCGGATAGCACCATAGTGATACTGCTGTGTCCAGTCGGCAGCGTGATCCATCTCTGCACAAACCTTCAAGAAGGCGTGCTTGTACTGACGAATCTCAAGAGCTGAAAGCTGCTGACCACGCATAGCCTTAGCGAAGATGGTCTCAATCTGAGAATCTGTGTAGGGATCATCATAGAACTCCTCGATACCGTGGTCGCTCAACTTACAACCGTTCTCTGCGAAGAAGTCATGACGCTTCTGCAATGCATCTACCATATCCTGGAATGTGGTGAGAGTAACACCTGCTACCTCGCCGAGCTTGTTCATATAGTCAGCGAACTCTGGCTTCTCGATGTTCATAGCCTTGTCAGGACGCCAAGCAGGAATCATCTTGATCTCGAAACCGCTCTCACGTGTCTGCTTGTGGTAACGAAGGTCATCGATTGGGTCGTCTGTAGTACAAACGCACTCTACGTGGTAACGACGCATCAAGCCACGAGCGCTATACTCTGGCAACTGCAACTTCTCGTTACACTCATCGAAAATCTCACGAGCTGTCTTAGGGCTGAGCTGCTTCTCGATACCAAAGGCAGTCTTGAGCTCCAAGTGAGTCCAGTGATAAAGAGGGTTACGGAATGTATAAGGCACTGTCTCTGCCCACTTCTCGAACTTCTCCCAGTCGGTAGTGTCGGTACCTGTGCAGAAACGCTCGTCTACACCATTGGTACGCATGGCACGCCACTTGTAGTGGTCACCGCCGAGCCAAAGCTCTGTAATGCTCTTAAACTTATGATCATTGGCTACCATCTCTGGGATGAGGTGGCAGTGATAATCGATGATAGGCATCTTAGCCGCATGATTGTGGAAAAGGTCCTGCGCTGTCTGTGTTTCAAGCAGGAAGTTTTCATCCATAAATTGCTTCATAATCGTTATAGTAGTTTTTAAATGTTTATTTGTAATATTCATTTGAATTGTGCAGCAAAGATACAACAAATATCGGAAACTCGGCACAATTCAAACAAATATTTACGATAAATTCACTTAAACGATTACGTTGAAGGAGTTTGAACCTCAAAGTTTGAACCTCAAAGTTCAAAGTTATACAATAATACGTGTCTTGTGATAGTTCTCACGGAATTCACTAGGCGAACATCCTTTCTTCTTCTTGAAGATGCGATTGAAGTTGCTGAGGTTGTTGAAACCGCAGTCGAAACCTATCTCGCTGATGCTCTTGGCTGTGTCCACGAGCATTCGGGCGGCATAGCCCAGACGCAGGTCGATGATATATTCGCTGATGTTTCTGCCCGTATGCAACTTGAAGAAACGACTGAACGCACTGCTGCTCATACCGGCAAGCGAGGCCAGCTGTGGCAGGCGAAGGTCGTCCATGTAGTTCTTCGAGATATAGTTCTTCACCTTCAGGATGCGGCGGCTGTCGTCCTCTACCGTTACCTTGGCATAACTGCTGGAGGCAAGGGTGCGGGCATCCTCGCATCTAGAGAGCTCATAGAGGATGGTGAGAAACTGCTGCACGGCATAGAATCCATCCTTCACGGTGCTCAGGGTGTCTAGCTTCTCATACACCTTGAGTATCGCCTTCATCGGGAAGCAGAGTCCCTTCTTAGCCTGCTGCATCATGCGGGTGATGCTGGCGTAAGGGTTTCTGCCGAAGAGAGTCTCCTCGCCCATGCTGAAGTCGAACTGTATGGTTATCTCCCTGATATCCTCGCTATGGCAGTCATTCTGCTCCCACACATGCTCCAGGTCGGGAGACGTTATGAGGCAGAGGTCATAGTCGCCTATCACCTCCTGCGAATCACCCACGATGCGTTTCACACCGGCGGCATTCTCCACAAAGTTCAACTCATACACCGAGTGGTTATGTATCGGGTATGTGAACTCCTTCTTATGCCTGTCGGCGATATAGAGCACGTCCTTACCCATCAGCGGGGTAATCTCATGAATGATTCTTCTGTCTTCTGCCATAGTAAGTATATCAAGATGTTATTATTTTAAATATTCAATGTCTTCAAGATCTCGCTCATCTTCTGCTTGGTAGCGATGCGTGTAGGCACGAGAGGGAGGCGGAGCTCGTTATCGATGAAGCCCATGTCATTGAGCAATGCCTTCACACCGGCTGGGTTACCATCTACGAAGAGGAGGCTGTAAAGCTCGGTGAATGAGTGATGAATCTTGCGCGCTGGCTCATACTCGCCACGGAACTCCAGGCGAATCATGCGGCTGAATGCCTTAGGCAGCGCATTGCCGATAACGGAGATAACACCAGCTGCACCACTCGCAATCATAGAGAATGTGAGGGCATCGTCGCCGCTGATTACCTCAAAGTTGTCTGGCTTGTTCTTGATTATCTCGTCTACCTGCTCCAAGCTGCCACTAGCCTCCTTCACGGCTACCACGTTAGGGAAGTCGCGAGCGATACGGCATGTGGTCTCTGGCTTCATGTTGACACCCGTTCTGCCAGGTACGTTGTAGAGCACGATAGGCAGTGGACTCACCTCTGCGATAGCCTTGAAGTGCTGATACAGGCCCTCCTGAGAAGGCTTGTTGTAGTAAGGGCAGATGCTGAGGATGCCGTCGATGCCGCTCCAGTCGGAGTTCTTGATCTCATCCACGACAGCAGCGGTATTGTTGCCACCACAATATTTCAATATCTTGACGCGACCCTTGTTCACGTCCTTCACCAGTTCTGTAATCTTATCTTTCTCCTCCTTGGTAAGACATGGAGCCTCACCAGTAGTGGCAAGGATGCAAAGGAAGTCTGCACCATTGTCAATTTGGAACTCTACCAGTCTCTTGAGCGACTGATAATCGACCGATCCGTCGGCCTTGAATGGAGTGATGAGGGCTATTCCTAAGCCCTTGAATATATTCTGTGCCATAATCTATTAAACAAAATCGTTGGCAAAAGTACACAATTATTGTCAAATTGCAAAATATTTTCGGACATTTCTTTCAAGATTGTATCATTTTTGAAAATATTCTGTATTATTATACCATTTTTGACTATTTTTTCGTAACTTTGCACCCTGAATTAAGAGAATTAACAAATGAGATATTTCATATTCTTCGGTTACGACGGAACCAACTATCACGGCTGGCAGATACAGCCCAATGCCAATTCGGTGCAGCAAGAGTTGCAGCGTGCCCTCTCCATTCTCCTCAGAAAAGACATCGAGGTGGTGGGAGCAGGAAGAACCGACACGGGGGTGCATGCCCGACACATGGCGGCGCACTTCGACTGGACTTCCTCATCGGAAGAAGCGGAAAGGCAGGAAGAGGCTAAGCTCCCAATGGCCCTTGACCAGCTGGCGTATCGCCTGAACCGCATCTTGCCACGCGATATTGCGGTATATGAGGTAAGAGAGGTTTCGCCAGAGATGCATGCCCGCTTCTCTGCCACCCTGCGTACCTATCATTATTACATACATACGCAGAAGGACCCCTTTGAGCGTCATTACTCCTTGCAGATGAACTATCCCCTCGACTTCGAGAAGATGAACGAGGCAGCAGAGCATTTCCTGCATCACGAGGACTATGCCGCATTCTGCAAGGCGGGCGGCGACAACAAGACCACCATCTGCCATGTGAAGGCGGCTAGATGGGTGCAGACCTCCCCTACCACCTGGTATTTCGAGATAACCGCCAACCGATTTCTCCGCAACATGGTGAGAGCCGTGGTGGGCACACTCATCGACGTGGGCAGGGGCAAGATCACGATGGAGCAATTCCTCGACATCCTGCACAATGGCAGCCGCAGTGATGCGGGCGAAAGCATGCCAGGCAATGCCCTATTCCTAGAAGAAGTAAATTATTAATTAAGATATGTGGTTAGTATTAGCATTTCTCTCAGCGGCGCTGCTGGGATTTTATGATGCCTTCAAGAAGAAGGCGCTTTCAGGTAACGCAGTGATTCCCGTGCTCTTCTTGAACACGCTTTTCTCATCACTCATTTTCTTGCCTTTCATCGTATTGAGCTATACGGGCACCTCGCTCGACGGCACGATGTTTCATGTGGGTGAAGGAGGATGGGAAGTTCACAAGTACATCGTTCTCAAGAGTCTCATCGTATTGAGCAGTTGGATATTCGGCTACTTCGGCATGAAGCATCTGCCTCTCACCATCGTGGGGCCTATCAATGCCACCCGCCCAGTGATGACCCTCGTGGGCGCATTGCTGGTATATGGCGAGGTACTCAATCTGTATCAGTGGATAGGTGTCATCCTAGCCATCATCTCCTTCGCCATGCTCAGCCGCAGCGGCAAGAAGGAGGGCATCGACTTCAAGCACAACAAGTGGATCTACTTCATCGTACTTGCCGCCGTGCTCGGAGCCATCAGCGGTCTTTACGATAAGTATCTGATGGCACCACCTGAGAATGGTGGCGTAGGTTTGGACCGCATGATCGTGCAGAGTTGGTACAACATCTACCAGTGCTTCCTGATGGGAGCGATGCTCTTGATGATATGGTGGCCTACGAAGAAGAACTCCACCCCATTCCATTGGCACTGGAGCATCATCTTCATCAGCATATTCCTCTCGGCTGCCGACTTCGTATACTTCTACGCCCTCAGCTTGCCCGGAGCCATGATTAGTATCGTGAGCATGATTCGCCGTGGCTCGGTCATCGTCAGCTTCCTCTTCGGTGCTGCCATCTTCCACGAGAAGAACCTGAAGGCGAAGTTTGTGGACCTTCTCCTGGTATTGCTCGGTATGCTCTTCCTCTATTTCGGAACGAAGTAAGATTCTTTCTTATATAGGAATCACACTAAAACTATAAAGCCCGATATGAACTACCCTTCGTTCATATCGGGCTTATTTTCTGATACCTACCGATTAGATTTCTCTTACCATTCTCTATTATGATTTTACCAGTTCGGAGATTTCTTCATCAGAAAGTTCAGTAATATCTTTCACCTGCTGCTTGCTCATACCTGATGACAATAAAGCACGCGCTGTCTTCAGCAATTTTGCATGCTCCAGCTTCATGCCTTTCTCAATGCCTTTCTCAATGCCTTTCTCCATAGCCTTTCTTTCAGCATAAGCCATAGCTGCCAAATTATCACGAGCTATCCAGAGACTATTCTCATAAGCCTCCCACTCCTTTTTGCTGAGAGCATGACTATCCGCATACTCTTCCAATTTTTCAAATATCTTCTTCTGTGCCGTCCAAGGCATTCTTGTCAATGCTTCCATATGCTTTAATACATAAATCCATTTATCAAAATCGCTTTCACATTCCTCTGCCTTCTTCTTGAAATAAGGAAGAGCCAAATAGATGAAGCGAAGTTTATCCGAAATTTGTTTATGGCTATCCTTGTCTGCCAATATCACATCTGTCCTAAACTTACTGATTTCCTCTTCTTGAGGTGTAAAGTTCATAAAACACACTGTATATATTGGCAAGAACTTATAAGCCCCTTCATTTTCCTTCTTGCCTTTGTCCACTTGCTCTACAATGCAACGACTGGCATAACAAATGGAACGGTCCAAGAAGTTTGGCTGCCATCTGTTTTGCATCTCCAGTATGAATCGCTTGCCAGTGTCGGTTTCGCAATACACATCATAGATGATACCTCGCTGATCCTTTGTTGGGGGCAACTGCTCCTTGTCCATGAAAGTAACGTTCTTCACACGAAGTTCGCCTTCCAGGAGATCATTCAAGAAACTTATCAGCAAATCCTTGCTGAATTCTTGACCAAAGAGACGTTTAAACCCCCAGTCTGTAAAAGGGTTGATGTACTTTGCCATAGTCCTTTTCATTAAAAGATTCTACATTTCTGCTGCGAAGTTACGATATTTATCTGAAATCACCAAAGATTTGCGAGATTATTTTGTGATTTTAATATAAAAAAGCCCTGTTGTACAATATTACCAACAGGGCTTCTATTATTTCTTTAGCTATTAAATCAATAGCTACATCTAAGCTTTTTACCAGATGTGAGCGCGCTTGTTCTTTGGAACGAAGAGCTTATCGCCCTTCTTTACACCGAATGCCTTGTACCACTCATCTACCATTGGGAGGGCTGCGTTGACACGAGCCTCTGCTGGAGAGTGGACATCTACGGTCATCAGGTACTGGAGATACTCAGGACGAGCATTGCCTGCCCATACACGAGCCCAAGACAGGAAGAAACGCTGCTCTGGAGTGAAACCATCCTTGACACCGAGATTCTCTGTCTTCATCACATTGTGGAGAGCACGGAGGGCGATGTTCAAACCACCATTGTCACCGATGTTCTCACCAAGAGTCTGCTGACCATTGATCTTCTTACCAGCAATCTCTACGTTGTTGAAGTGATCTACCAATACCTTGGTACGAGCCTGGAAGTTCTTCTTATCGGCAGGAGTCCACCAGTCGTGCTGGTTACCTGTCTTGTCAAACTGGCTACCCTGGTCGTCGAAACCGTGGCTCATCTCATGACCAATCACACCACCGATACCACCGAGGTTGGCTGCATCATCGGCTGTTGGGTCGAAGAATGGAGGCTGAAGGATCGCTGCTGGGAAGCAGATCTCGTTGGTGGTAGGGTTATAGTAGGCATTGATGGTCTGAGGAGTCATACCCCACTCTGACTTGTCTACAGGCTTGTTCACCTTGCGAGAAACCTCGTCCTTAAGGAAGAATTCAGAGATGTTAGCCATGTTCTCGTAGTAAGAGAGGCTGTCGTCTACCTGCAAACCACTATAGTCCTTCCACTTGTCAGGATAACCAATCTTGATGATGAAGTTCTGGAGTTTGTCCTTGGCCTGCGCCTTGGTAGCAGCACCCATCCAAGTAGCCTCGTCGATGCGCTGAGAGAGTGCAGTCTGGAGGTTGTGAACCAAATCGAGCATACGCTTCTTGCTGCTCTCAGGGAAGTATTTCTCCACATAGAGCTTACCGATAGCCTCGCCCAAGACGCCGCTCACGGTACTTACGGCACGCTTCCAGCGAGGACGATCCTGCTGAACACCGCTCATCACCTTGCTCAACTCGAAGGCTACGGCACGGAAGTCATCGCTCAACTGATTGGTGGCTCCGCTGATAACCTTAGCCTCAGCATATGTCTTCAAGTTGTCGAGAGACTCCTCTGCGAGAATCTTTTCCACCTCATGGATAGGCTCTGGCTGTCCGATGCAAATCTCCTTGAATGGAGGGAAACCGGTAGCTAGGAACACGTTGCCCCAGTCGATGCCTGGATAATCACAAACGAGCTGATTGTAGGTCATCTTGTGATAGTTCTTGTCGATGTCGCGAAGTTCCACCTGACTGTAGCTAGCCTTGGCGATGCGAGTTTCGATGGCCATCACAGCCTCCATCTTCTTCTGGGCTGTAGCCTCGTCATTGCCTACCATCTGGAAGAGTCTCTTCAGATAGGTCTTGTAAGCCTCACGAATCTTCACGGTCTGCTCATCATCATTGAGATAATAGTCGCGCACACCGAGACCAAGACCACCCTGATCAGCCTCTACGAGGTTGTTGGCAGCATCACGCAGGTCTGCACCCACACCGATGCCATACATCATCGTGCTCTCGCCACGGGCATCGAGCTGAGCAGTTACCAACTGGTACTCCTTGCGGTCCTTGATGGCAGCGATGCGATCGAGAGTAGGCTTGATAGGAGCCCATCCCTCCTTGTTGCGGCGCACACTGTCCATGCTCAGATTGTAGAGCGAACCAATCTTCTGACCGAGCGACCCCTTCTGCTGAGGCTTAGAGGCGTATTCAAGAATGATGTCCTGAATGCGCTTCTGGTTCTGTTCATAGAGGTCGGTGAAAGCACCATTGTCGGTATGCTCAGCATCAAGAGGATGGTGCTTCATCCAGTTGCCTGCGGCATAGCGATAGAAATCATTTCCTGGCTTGACGCTCAAGTCCATGTTGGCCTTATCAATGCCAGAGCCCAGATTAGCTTGCTGGGCGAATGCTGTTGTTGCACTGAGCAACAAGGCAGCAAAAACTACTTTTGTTCTCATTATTTGTTTATTTTGAGGTTTATTTTTTTACTACCCAAAGTCCTGCGAAGGTCAGGGCGCCATTGAGCATCAAGAGCTCGTAGCCGAACTTATAACCCGTTAGCTGCGAGGTGAGTATGTCGATGGCAAAGCAGATGAGCGGACTGGCGATGCACACCCAGGGCGTGTAGCGGTCGTTGACGCCACGCTTGGTCAGGAGGCTGAAGGCGAAGAGACCCAGCAGCGGTCCATAGGTATACGAGCAGAGGATGTAGATGGCATCGATGACGCTCGTCGAGTTGAGTGCCTTGAAGGCGATGATGAAGAGCATGAACACCAATGCCACAGCCAAATGCATACGCTTGCGAAGCTTTACGTCATCACGCTTGCCAAGAATATCCACACAGAGACTGGTGGTGATGGCTGTCAATGCCGAGTCGGCACTGGAGAAACTTGCCGCCACGATGCCGATGGTGAAGAGCACCACCACCATCGTGCCCATCGCTCCAGATGCAGCAAACATAGGCAGCAAATCATCAGGAGCCTCTGGCAGAGCCACGCCCTGCTTCTGTGCCAACATCATGAGCAAGACACCAAGCGAGAGAAACAGCAGATTGGCGGGCACAAAGGCAAAACCATACGTACACATATCCTTCTGCGCCTCACGAAGCGACTTGCAGGTAAGATTCTTCTGCATCATGTCCTGGTCCAATCCCGTCATCACGATGACCACGAAGACACCGCTCAGGAACTGCTTCCAGAAATTCTGGCGCGACATCCAGTCATCGAAGACAAAGACCTGAGAGTGGGCATCGTGCGAGATGGCTGCCACCGCTTCGGATGGCGACAAGCCTAGCATAGACATCACCTGATAGATAATCAGGATAAGTGCCACAAACATACAGGTGGTCTGAAAAGAGTCAGTCCACACCAAAGTCTTGATGCCGCCCTTGCGGGTATAAAGCCAAATGAGCAGCACCATGGCGGGCACGGTAACCCAGAACGGAACACCCACCCCATCGAGCACAAACCGCTGTAGCAGGATGCACACCACAAAGAAGCGCACTGCTGCTCCCGTCATCTTAGAGAGGAGGAAGAACGAGGCACCCGTCTTGTAAGAACGCTTGCCCAATCTTTGTTGCAAATAGCTATAGATCGTGGTGAAATTATAGCGATAATACACAGGCAGCAAGAGGAAAGCCACCAGAAAATAGCCCACGATGAAGCCCAGGCACATCTGTAGATAGGTCATATCCGAACGGATGACCATGCCTGGCACACTGACGAAAGTGATACCAGAGATGGATGCCCCCACCATGCCAAACGCCACCATATACCATGGTGAGCGACGATTAGCCCTATAGAAGGCCTCATTGCTACCAGCCTTTCTGGATGTGATGTGACTGAAGAGCAACAACACACAGAAGTAAGCCAAAATCGTTATAATGATTATCATGATCTCTCTTGTTAATTCTTTCTTTATGTTGCAAAGGTACTGTAAATTGGGGAGATGACAAAATAAAAAGCTAACCTTAACATAGAAATAACATTATCAGTCAAGAGACAGAAGTAAGAAACAGGAAGTGAACAAAAACAGAAAAGCCTCCAAGATTCTCATCTTAGAGGCTTCTGCGGTGCGTACGAGACTCGAACTCGTGACCTCCTGCGTGACAGGCAGGCATTCTAACCAACTGAACTAACGCACCATTAAGATGCTAAATTCGAAATGTACTTTGCGGTGCGTACGAGACTCGAACTCGTGACCTCCTGCGTGACAGGCAGGCATTCTAACCAACTGAACTAACGCACCATTAAGATGCTAAATTCGAAATGTACTTTGCGGTGCGTACGAGACTCGAACTCGTGACCTCCTGCGTGACAGGCAGGCATTCTAACCAACTGAACTAACGCACCTTCAAGTAACAAATCTCATTAGCTTGAAGCTCATTTCTCATTTGCGAGTGCAAAGGTACTACATTTTTTTGATTCCACCAATTTTTTCGGCAACTTTTTTACAAGAATTTTTGAAAAAAAATCGCATCACTATACTTCTTGCCATCAAAAAGCCATGCATTCAACCTCGTAGTTTTCTGAAAATCAGAGAGTTCGAGCACTTTTATACATTTTTCATTATGTTCTGGCACAATCGCATAAATTTGATGCAAATGTATCACTTTTCTTCCATAATCCGCTATTTTATCTAAAACAGCAGAAGCATACCCCCGTCCGCGATACTCCTTCCGGATGACCAAACCCAACTCTGCACGGCGGTGAATAGGAGAAAAATCCATCAAATCAACCATACCTATCGTCTCTCCGACTTCATTATCTATCATCAACCGCACCTGCTTGTCAGCAAAAATGTCGCCAGTGGCTGATGTAATATAGTCCAGAAGCATACTTCTGGAATAAGGAACATTGGTAACACCTACATTCCACAACCTGTCATCATTCTCAACTCCATACATGAATTCCAAGTCTTCCGGCTCCATTGCCCGAAGTTTTATCTGAGGATTTTTACTATTTTCCATGACTTTCTACACTTGTACACCTTATTTTATTACTTCTGTATCTGTAATCAGCATGCCAGAATCCTGATGATAGAATCCTATTTTCCTCAAAGGAGAAGGAGCTACTGCAAAAACTTCGAGGATTTGTTCGTAATCAAACTCCGAAACATCGAAGACAACAATCTGCAGTTTCTTAGAATCAGTAATCTTCTCCAAGAAAGACGCCGTCAACTCATTCTTGCCCAAAGCTACAAACTCTGCCAGCAAACCTTTCCGGCGCACCAAGTCTCCACATTTCTCTTGCATCTCCTTACTTCCTACAAACACATAGTTCGGAGTCTGCCACTCATAGGTGATAAATCCTAAGCTCTTACGGGCCCTGTCGATCTGCATCTGGAAAAGGGCAAGAGTAGCCTTGGCATAAATGGCTGCCTTGATAGGTAAACTGATGAGCCACGACATACCGGAATAATGTTTTCTGAAGAAGATAAGCATCGCCTCATAGAACACATGCACATAGCGGAAGCTCGACTTCTGGGTACTCTCCCCCTTATAATGCAAGATGGTAGAAGGAAGATAATAATTATGATAACCTCCCTTCAGAATGCGATAAGAGAGATCAATATCCTCGCCATACATGAAGAAATCCTCGTCCAGATAACCCACCTCATCGATGGCTTTCTTTCGCAACAGACAGAAGGCTCCACTCACTACCTCTATCCTTCCTGGTTCATCCCATGGAAGAGCACTCATATAATAATGACCGAAACGGTGACTGTTCGGGAAACGGGCACACAGACCCACCATCTTGTAAAATGCCACCATCGGAGAAGGCAACCCTCTCCTACTTTCCAGTGCCGCCTTACCAGAAGCATCCAGCATGCGGACACCTAAAGAACCGGCATCCTCATGAGCATCCATAAAGTCTATCGCCGTCCGAATTGTAGATTCTCCTACCACCGTATCAGGATTAAGAAGCAGCACATACTCTGCATGACTCTTGCGAATCGCCAGATTGTTGGCTCTCGCAAAACCCAGATTATGAGGACTGTCTATCACGTTCACACCAGGAAAACGCTTCGAAAGATAATCCACCGACCCGTCTTTGGAATGATTATCGACGACAAACACCTCCGACTCTATGCCCTGAAGTGCTCTGAGGAGAGAATCAAGACACTGTTGGAGATAGAACTTCACGTTATAGCTAACGATTACAACTGTAATTTTCACCTTATTATATATAGGAAGAATAAATATAATCAATACGAAGCCAGAAGGCAATTGTTACGCAGGAACATCTTCGGTTTCAGATACACATCTCGCCATGGATGGATATATGAAGAAAACACACAGAAAAAGGATGATTGCCATATAGCCGAAAGCTGGCGACATCGTCTGGTAATACATAAAGGTATTTACCAGCATCGGCAAACACAACATGTTGATGCGCGCTGTGCCCCAAGGTAAAAGAGCAGCCCCCTTACCTGTCACCAACTTGCGCTTGACAACTTTGAAGGCAAACAACTTCAGGGCTAAAGGGATGACTGCAATGGTAAGAAACTCCATGATGACCTGCATCAAGAAGACAAACTCAGCACCGAAAAGCAGAGTGCCTGGCTCCAATATTTCGGTTTCATAGAGCAATACCATGAGAATGGCAGCCAATAATAA
>ERZ1034687.202-NODE-202-length-39288-cov-227.928530_pt1 | contig 39288 bp, 36 predicted proteins | sample MGYA00520704_ERZ1034687 | MGnify/ENA primary metagenome ERZ1034687 (study PRJEB33766, sample SAMN09781762) | gut metagenome | biome: gut microbiome | host: Homo sapiens | place: Madagascar | study: EMG produced TPA metagenomics assembly of the PRJNA485056 data... | reverse complement strand
GCTGTAGGGGAGCGTTCTTCTGATGCTGAGGCTAAGGTGGAGAATGGTGCTTCTGTAGGGGATCGCTCTTCTGATGCTGAGGCTAAGGTTGAGAATGGTGCTTCTGTGGGGGTGCGTTCTTCTGATTCTGAGGCTAAGGTGTGGAATGGTGCTTCTGTAGGTGATCGTTCTTCTGATTCTGAGGTGAAGGTGGAGAATGGTGCTGCTGTAGGGGAGCGTTCTTCTGATGCTGAGGCTAAGGTGGAGAATGGTGCTTCTGCAGGTGAGCGTTCTTCTGATGCTGAGGTGAAGGTGGGGAATAGTGCTGCTGCAGGTGAGCGGTCTTCTGATGCTGAGGTGAAGGTGGAGAATGCTTTGGCTGCTGAGGCTCGAAATGATGACCGGGTAGAGAAGGATGCCGGGGGTGGTGTTCGGGCTTCTGAGCGGCATGAGGACTCTGCTACGCAGCATTTTCATCATGACTATGTGGACTGGAGTGGTGGAAGACCGCCCTATGAATTGAGATAATGTTTCACTAATTAATAATTGCAATTATGAATAGAAAAGAGATTACTTTGAATTTTAGCATGGAGCAGGTTTGTAATGATGTACTTGCCAGATGCTTCGCAGTGAGCCAGGGACTGGTGGATGATGCACAGCAGGATATTCGTGCGAACATTGAAAGTCCTGATTCTGATGAGACTCGCAGTATTATTAACCGTGCCGTAACGGAGGCTATCGGTAACTTGAAGGTGGCTGCACAGAGATACCTGACTACCGGTAGAACTGAGGACAACAACAACCTGGAGCGACTGGTGGAATGCGTGAAGAAGTACAGCTACACGGATAACCACAATGGCACATGGACGGAGGTGGTGACTACCATCAAGGATGGCGTGGAGACTGAGGTTACCAACACAGTGAACAAAAAGGGGCAGGATCGCGAGGAGAATGTTTATGAGACCGTGACGCTGAACCTGGAGATTCCGAATTGGAACATCGCTATGACTGATCCGCTGAAGAGCCACATGCACCGGTATATCGTGGACTATGTGATGAGCCAGTTCCTGATGGATCAGTATGCAGAGAAGGCGCAGCAGTATGCGGCTAGCGTGGAGGCTGACTACAAGAATGTGCAGAGTGACCTGCTGAGCAGGGATAACTATACAATGAGAAGACCTAGCTTTACTTAAGAGGGGGATTCTTCTTTCTTCTTTTGAGATTCTTTTTCTTTTAGGTGTTTATGGATGAGCCTTCGCTGAACAGGGGTGGACCCTGGAGGCGAAGGCTCTTTTCTTTTTAGGGGATGGATGGGGGGACTGGCGATTAGAACTTGCCGAAGCGACGGATGACCTCAAGGCGAGTGGCGAAGTACTGGGACATGGTCTTCATTTTCAGGTAGAGGGCTATGCGGAAATAGCGGTAGCTCTTGCTGACCATGTAGCTGGACTTCATATCTCCACAACGACCTAGATAATGCCAATTCTGATTGTCGTGGCTGCCGTAGAGCCACATAATTGGAACGGAATCGGTGGTGAGGGAGTGGAGATAGCCGGTAATGCTGTCGGGTACTCCATCTTCATCGAACTTCAAGGTGCGAGTGACGATGATGCCGTGGTACTGGGTATCATCGCTGTAATCATAGCCCTTATCGAGGCAGATGACACTACCATTACGGAACTGGATGTAGGGGTGAGGGTAGGAATTGAGGGCTGTGAGCACGTTCTTGATGAGCAGGGTACTCCATGCCTGATCTCGGATGGAATAACAGAGGGCTACGGTATCTGCTGAGGCAGACTTGGTATTGTTGCTGACATCGAGGCAGAAGATGCGAGAGTTCTTGTAGTCGTAGATGACCTGACAACGCTGGAAGAAGTCGATAGGTGACTCTGAGAAGTCTATGAGCTGGCGCATCTGGGATTTGAGGAGCTTTGTTTCTTCGGAATCACCGCTAGCATCCAGGAAGTAGTTGAAGAACTTGCCCATGTGACTGACGATATTGAAGAAGGGACCATCAAGCACATCGGACATGGAAGCTATCTGCGATTCGGCTACCCTGTTGGCAGAACGATTTGTGACGAAGAAGACGGACTGATCGAGCTGTGTGATAGATAGCGGATTGGAGCAGACATCACGGCTGATAGGATGGATGCTGCTGTATGTGCCCTGTGCTGATACGTCCATCGCCCAGATACCATCGGTAGAGAACGCCATGAGAGGGTATTGGCCGAACTGACCCTGAGAGAGGGCGCGAGTGGTGGCGGCTATGCCCTGTATGGTTCCGATACCTATCGTATTGATGGCATTGACCGGGAAATAAAAGGCATTATCTGCCTCGGAGGTGTAGATCTTGTTGGGCATATCGACTACATCATCAACTGAGTAATCGAAGGAGGAAACAACGTAATTGTTGGAATCTTTACCATCGTTGGAGAATGTACCCATGTCCATAGCACCATTGAACTCCTGACACTCTTCTAGGTCGAAAGAATAGATAATCTCTTTATCCTCTTGATTGGTGGTAAATATGACCATTTTCTCAGCTCGTGTATCTGGATAGAACTTAACGAGATTGGTAATCATCGGGGCTTCAAGGACATCATTGTACATGTTGATCGATTCCACATACTTTTTTCCAGATGTGGTATTGAGGACAGTGACAATCTTCTGAATCTTAAGACTAGTCTCGAAATTAGGTTTCTCGTCTTTTTCGCTGAATCCGAAGAGTTTGCTGCCCCTAGGAAACATGTACCGGTCAAAACCCTTGAAAAGCTCCTCCTTAACACCATAAAGGTTGAGTCTATGGTTATAGGCATAACTACCTTTTGCAAATAAGAGGTTGTGGGTCTTATAATCATCCTTCATTTGTTCCTGTAACGAAGTGTTGTAAACTGCCACCTTATCAACTGGCAGTTTTTTACCGTTGGTTTCCTGAATATCTGAGACCTTCAAGGATGTCACCCGATAGAACGCTGATAGGTTCTTCAGTTTGTTTTTATATGCTTCATCTGAAATCGTAGGGAAATTAATGACTGCATAGCCCAGTTTGTACTCACCATTATCCCAAATCTGGGATAGCTCACGACCACGAGAAAGGCTGTAACCATAACGAGCAATGATGAGATTTGATATTTTCTCGGAGGTGTCTATATTAGTGATAGGAGGGGTTATGAAAACATCAATGGACTTGATGATGTCGTTCCACTTCTTCAACTCATCTACATTGCCATGGAGACAATAGTTTAGCTCAGTGTTACGTGGACGGTAGCAGAAGCCAGCCTTGCTAAAATTTACGCCTTTTCTTTCACCTTTAGAATCTAAGCGATTGAATGAAATTGCATCCTTTAAATCAAGTGTGCTATTTAATGGGTCTTGGAATGAAAGGCGAGCGTTGACACAGGAAATTGAATAGTTGTCTGGAACCATAACTGGTATGAAGACAGGAGCGGAGTGCATGATCATGCTACCATCAAACATACGATAGCAATAACGTATGAAGAAATTGGCATAGAATCGCCCTTGACGAGCAATGAGATTATTGGTTCGATTAAGCAAAGCATAGACATTCTGGGTGAGGTCTGACTGCTTATCTTCTTTCACGTTAAGGCAGATTTCTCCATGTTCCCAAGTGGAACTACCAACGGAACTAAAGAGGTCGTTACAGCTATATGTGGTCTGCTGAAAGGTCTCATAGAAGCCATTCTTGCTTCCGTCTCCCTCTATGCCACCCAGGTCATAATCTTCGGGAGTATTACCAGCTTCGATGTTGAAACCAATTTCCATGAATGGAGGCTTCTGTCCAAGGAACAGATAGCCATCATCCTGCCACAGGGCATAGTGGATGCCATCGGTGGCTACGATGATGAGGGTGTTACCGATGGAGTTGATGGAGAGCACGGTGGATTCGTAGTCGAAGGACTTGATAGGGGTGGACGAGCCTAGCGTGCCATCCTGCATGAACCAATAAATGGAGGATGAGGCTATGGCTATGAGGTGGTGATAACTACCTGTTTCGTGAACATACAATATCTTAGCCACCTCACCATTAACTGTGAGGGGCTGAGAGAGCGGTGTGCCAGCGATGATGGCAGGGCGCAGTGCGCCATCATGCAGCTCTAGATTGCCGCAAAGTGATAGCGCACCGTTTTCTACAGCCATTTCGTCTGGTGTAAGGCTGAGGCCTTTGAAACGAATTGATTGTTGCATAAACTTAGAATTTATTATTTTACATTGAATTATTTATCTGCAATGGGCGAAATCAGCCCTGTTGATGACTATTAAAGCCTGATAATCTACATCATCAATCCTGATGCTCTTGCACTGATCAGACACGATAAGATCTATCTCTGTGGCATTGGTGGGAATGCCGCTGATGAAGACAAACATGTGTCTGACCGTATTGACGCTGCATCCATGTAGCTGGCCTTTTCTGCCGGAGAGCAGGATGGAGTCGGGGAAGGAATCGGTCTTGATGATGTACATCTGACCATCCATAAAGCCGAAGCTGATCTTATCGCCACAGGATAGCCCCAGAAGCTTGCAGGGCTGTGTGCGGAGGGTGATACGGCCATTACGGTTGATGGTGAGTCCACGCTTCTTACAGCGTGGACGGTTGAGAATGATGAGTTCATGTTCTGTCTGCATAGTCTTTTGGTTTATGGAGCCAGAAACGGAAGTAATCGTTTTCGGCATCCTGATTGCGTACCTTAACATATTCGCGCGTGACATAGAAGTGCTGCTTCTGTACGGTAGGGTTCAGCTGGTAGTCGTAGAGCATAGCAGCAGGCTCTATGCGGCCATCAAAGGTAATCTCATACCAGTAGCGATGGAGAAAGAACCATTTGCGCCTACGGACCTCCTGAATGGTGGTGTAGTTGCTCTTATCCACCCGGCATGGAACGATGCTCCAGGAGCCATCCTGCCAAGTTTCCCGGGTCAGTATGGTTTCTCCCTTCTCGTCTTTTACTTCTTCGGTACTGTATGACTGCTGGATCTTGACGATGAGGCATACATCATTGGTGAATACCTTAGCCATCTTGCGGTGGCAGAGCATGACGTATCTGCCTTTCCGGTCTCTGAGGAGGTCACGCTTCTTACCTGGTCTATTGATGACGCATACGGTAGAGAGATACTTTCTGCGGATCATGGTAAGGATCCTGGGGAGATTGGCCTTGGCGTGCATGCGGTCGATGACCTTCTGGACCTTATCAAAGTTCTTCTCGGCTTCCGTCTGCTTGATGGTAACGGCCTTCTGTTCACGTATCTCCTTGACCTTTTCGCGTACCTGCTTGGTAGTCGGCACTTCGAGAACGTGACCGGTCTTCTTGTCGAGTTTGAGGTTTGACTTCTTTTTCATACTGATATAGTTTAGATATTACCTGTATTCTTGATGATGATTTCCAGGCTGTAATCATCACAAATATCCTTGCCGTTAGCCATGCGGTGATTGAAGGTGCAAGGGATTCCCTTCTTGTAGAGAGGGCACTGGAAGCAGTGCTCAGGGATTTCGCCCAACTCGGTGACGTGGGTCTCATCGCTTTTCTTCTTGCGATGGGTGAACTGTACTACGTAGCCGAAATGATCGTATAACTGGCCAGGCATAACCGGTGTGACTTCTCGGAGCGATGGAAGCTTGTAGCCCATGCGCTTGATAAGCCAGAGGCGAAGGCATAAGAGGATTTGCTTAAAAAACTTTTTCATACTGCTAAATATTTTCTTCTAAATTGATGTTGCGAAATTATGCTTTTTAGATGTAACAGGAGTGATAAGTTGCGCAACTTGGTTCTGAAACGACCAAATTGCGCAAGATAGCTGTTTGCTTTTCTGATTCCTCGTCAGATTTCTGATCAGGATTCTTGGTCAGAATCCTCCTTCTTTACAGGAACCTTATGCTCGAAGACATCCATGATCTTGGTTTCGCTGAGGCTCTTCACCTCATAATCGATCATGGTTTTGCCCATCACCTCATCAATATAGCGTCTGGCACGCTCGATAGATTTTGCCTGAACGAGGTAGTTATAGTAGGAACGCTTCTCCTTTTCGGTCTTTTCATCAATGGTGATGAAGGCGAGGCGAGCCTTGAACCAGAGATCATCATCATCAACGTCTGAGAAGAAGATCTCTCCATAATTTGCCCGGTTGATGTTGGCAACTTTCAGTTCTCCTGAAACATAAGGCGCCATCTCCTCGATGATGCTTGCCTCTGCCTCGGTGAAGGATAGGGCATCTACGGTGTAGAGTTCGGTGACGGTCTTCTCGGAGCCATCTTCCATGGTCTTCATGTAGCGTACCTTGCACTCGAACCATGTAGAGGTACGAGAACGGAGTGAGTTTGTTTCTTTCTTGTCTGTCATAATCTTAAATCTTTAATTTGTTATACATTATTTAATAGATAGCGCTGAGGCTATTGCTTGTCTTCTATTGGCGGCATTCCCTTGGGTGGCAGGTATTTCTTAGCCTGATAATACATCACACCGCCCTGGCATCTGCGTAGATAGTCGTTATATTCTATCTTTGCCAGATTCTCATCTTGGGAGGAGAAAACGGAACGAGCCTTTGCACGTGGGTATCTCTCCATCACGTGGTACTCGATGATGTAGCCCTGCTTGATGTACTGAGCATCCTGCCATTTGATGAGAAGGGAATCTATCTTGCTCTCTGACTTCTTGATGGCATTGTAGAGGTCATAGATCTTCTGTTGATCAGCCCCCGGTATTTTCTTAAGCTGGAAGTACTGCCGGGAGCTGGCGCGAAGCTGGGCTACCTCGAGGAAGAAGCTGCCATTGTCATCCTCCGGCACATCATTTCCGTCAGCATGGAGTATGATTTCATCTACTCTCTTCTCCAGTTCGATGGATTTTTTGAGCAGGTCTTTATCGCGAGTTTTCCAAAACTCTCGCTGATTGGTTCGCATTTCTGCGACCAGCTTGTGGAATGCTATTGCTTTTTCTTCGCTCATATTACTTGATACCTAATGTTTGCTTGATTTTTCTGATACGTTCTTCTTCCTGAGGGAGAAGATTGCCATTCTCATCCACCTGACATAGCTGTTTGAGATTGTTGCTTCCTTTGGACAAACGTACCCATTTGTGGCGGCCATCATGCTCTAGCTGACGGTTTCGATGCTGTGCCTCACGGAGGAGGCGCTGCTGGTGCTCTTCGTGGGAGACCTTGGAAACTTCATTTTGTACTCTGTTCATAATGCTACTTGTCTTCTGATTCAGAGTTCAATATCTCAAGGCGAGCTTTCAGGGCATCGAAGTAGAGACTCATACCGTGATATTGTGACAGCAGTAATGCACCCTGTTCCGGTCCGATTGTCTTGGCAATATTTGCAAAACCATTATCCTGGATAAACTTATGGAGTTTCAGTAAGCGTATTCTCAACTCTTTGAACTCGATTTCCAGGCGGTCCTTGAAGTCTTCGGCTATCTGGTATGACTTCTCGAACACATCTTTTGGGGACCAGGAATCGTATGTGCTGCCATCCGGGTTGGTGTACTGGACGTGATAGCCTTCTCTCCATGTGTCGCCGACATTATTGGCTCTTGCAAAACCTTTCTCTACTGCGTCAAATTCATTCATCGGTTCTGCCTTTACCGTTTTGGTACCAATGTACTGCTTTAAAGTTGTTTCTTCCATAATTTTTGTATTTTATGATGTTATTATATGTTCATACTAATCTCTTTGAAATGCTACTGTTTCATGTACCACCTCGCTTTCTTTGTTAGAGGAATGAATGCCGGACGACTCTCGTCTTTCCGAGCGTCAGATTAAAAATTATTAAGTGATAACATTGAGCGCAAAGATACAGTCTCAAATGTGTTGAACTTGATGTTGTTTGCCGTTTGCGGTCATTCATTCGCAGATTAAACACTTGCTCTAGAGGGCGCATTTCTGGGCTTGCTCATTGAGCTGTATCACTTTCTTATAATGGGCTGCAGTAGCAGGATCCTTGAAGATGTGGGCCAGCTTCTCTGTGTCGAAGTTTCTAGCTGGCTTCTGTCTTTTGGGACGCTTGGCAGCGATGCCAAGTAGCTGGTTCTGCAGGCTCTTTTCCTGGTATGCCTTAAACTTTTCGGGATGGGCTTTTCTCCATTCCTTTTGGTAGGCCAGTATCTTTTCCTTATTCTTCTGATAATAGGTGTTCTGATACTGCCTTCTTTTCTCCGGATACCGTTTCTGGTACTCCCTCCACTTTTCGGGGTGTTTGGAATACCACTCCTTGCTATACGCTTTCATCTTCTCTTTATGTTTGAGATAATAGGCGTGGCGAGTGGCGCGGATCTTTTCTGTTCTTTCTTCCAGGGTCATAATGCTTTTACAATCATATTATGCTTTTCCTTTATAATCTATACCTTTCTTTTTGAGAAACTCTTTGGCTGCATCAAAGCTGTCAAACTTCATTGGGCGAGTGAAACGATCATTCTGGTATCTGTATCTCTGCCACCAATGATTTTTGTACATGATGAAGTACTTCATCCGTGAAACCCAGGAGTCTCTCCCCATTAAAGAATCTGGGAAGACGAACCGAAATAATTTTTATCTTCATAACTATTCCTTTCTTCTACGATTCTTGATATGTAATGCTAAAGCGCAAAACGACAACAATAGCACTAATAATTGTCCTGCTTCCATATTACTTTTCCTCCATTTGCCTAATCATCTATCTGGGAATCTTTTGAAATGTAATCTTGATCAATTCGGATCCGGGCATCAAACATAATGCATCTTGCCAAGGCAAGAAGGGTATGGTCGTTGCTTACACCTGAGAACATAGGGAATGATACGGTACAATTCTCGGTTTTGAGCGTAATCTTCTTGTCAGCTGTGTAGAGATCATTATCATCATACGTGTAAGGCATAGCCAAAACTCTATATGTGCCATCACTACTATTTGACATGAGCGTGAATTTGTATTTTTTCTCTACATCATCTTCACTGATTGTAACATATACATCCTTCATGTTGAAACTGCCATCTCTTACCTCTAGCTCAAAGCTATTATCGTAGTCTGAATCATCAAAATCTATATGAGACATCATGTCTTCTGCCAATGTAGAGAGCAGGATGGTTCCATCACTCTCTTCTTTCAGGTGGGAGAATGCTCTGCGAATCTCCTGCGCAAAGCTTTCAACACATTTCTTGTTGACGATATTCTCTATCTCTGCAGACAAAGACTTGCTCAACATCTCTGAAAACTCAGGCAATTCGAGATGAGTGGATGGAGCGTTCTTCTCCAGGTATTCACGTAATTGCTTTCTGTAGGGTGAATCAAATCCACAATAGTAATCTTCGATTTCACGTAATGCTGCTTTCGTAGCAGCTTCTTGTGCAGCCTTCTGGATAATATTCTTATCAAGAACAGGCGCGGTTATTTTAATTTCTGTGTCCATAATTATTTGAATATTAAAATTTCTCTAAAATTAATGTCTATATATCCTCCAACAGAATGATTGCACCAACATAGCATCCACTTGTCTTCTTGTGATTTTGCTTTCCACATCTTACCAGTGTATAAACTAGTAGGTTGTGAGTGGGTGTAATCCAGAAGTCTATCAAGTGTATCTTGCCTCATTAAGACATAATCTTTATCTATTGCAAGAATTTCGCTTCTATCAGGTGCTTCCCAACCAATATGCTCTTTAGGCAACGGTGGAATCTGCTCTAAAACAGAATCATCTATTTCGTTGATACGAAAGCCATTGATTTTTACATCTGAATTAACCGTAACTATGAACAGACTCATAAAAGCATCTTTGACTTTTTCCTCATCAAAGCTATCTTTAACCGATAGGTTGCAATTAATTACTAAATTTCTCATTGTTTCACATTTAACTGTTTGGCCACTAACTTTACTAATCTATCCTTCATTTTTCCATGAAGTTCAGGATGCATTACCTTTACAGCAGCTTTGGCATCCAGCAGATTATTATGTTTCTTAACAGCCTTATGATATTTATTCATAAAGGAGTCTAAGTTTTCAAAAGCCTCATTTGCTTCATTAACAAAATTGCTATCAGAGGCTCCTTCTACTTGTGAAACAACCTGTTCTTTGCAAAACATAATTGCATCGAACTCTTCTTTTGTTATGCTAACATTCATACGCTACTTGAATTTTATGATGAAAAACTCTTTGTTTTCGAACTCCTTAGGGCATAAGCCGGGCTGGGGCTTGCCGATGGTGATACTCTCGATCTCCTTCTCTATGCGTGGACTATCCTTGCGGTAGCCGTTGATGAAGAGGACGTGAGTATAAGGTTTTGCGATAAAATGGTTACAACGTATCATCAGTTTTAGATAATCAATATCTCCGCTTATCTTTTTATCCATCAAATACTTCGTAGGATTTTTTGCAAAAACATCATAAAGTCGAACTGTCCAGTAATCCTTAATCGTCCGATATTCTTCTGTCTTTTCACCGGAAACGATCATATCGAACCATTGCTTGGAGACAACGAGATTCAGAACGTTCTTCTTGGCTTCGGACAGATACTTATCCATGGCCTTAGTTAATCTTTCCATACGCTACTACTCATAGATGTTATGGTTCCTCCTCCTGATTATCTTGTTTCTGCTTCCAGCCTTGGCAGGCTGGCTCCCAGAAGAAATGGTGGTCGAAGAAGCGAGAGCAGTTGCCCAGGCGCTTGGACTCTTTTCTGAGGGTGAAGAAACGGCAGTTCTTGCACTGCTTATTTTTGTTTCTTGTCATCAGCCACAGAAAGAGGACTGCTGTGGCGATGAGGAGCATCATAAAGATGATGAATGTGAGTTCTGATTTCATTGTTACTTTTTCTTTTTGGTGATTTTACTTAATAGCTTCTTGTTAGCCTCGGTGTCGGGATCTGAGTGATAGACCATACTGACGGACTGCTTGGCTGACAGTGGGACGTGCTGCATGTAGTCGTTGACTTGCTGCATCACTTCTTCCAGGGAGCGACAGAGGACGTATTTGTAGCCGGCTGCATCCCAGTATGCCTGGAACTCCTTCTGATGGGCTGACTGCTGATTGGTGTGGCCGTACTTCAATTCTATGCCCAGAGCGTGATAGAAGACCTTGTGGGGGCTGAGATCTCCGATGTTCTCTTCTCGGAAAGATGGGAGAGCAAGGATGAGGTCGGGAACGCCCGCAACTACTCCTGCAGCAGCATTGATGGCTATCTTCTTGCCGGAGGATTCTGCCTCGTTCTTGGGATGGAAAAACAGATGCCAGAATGCCGGGTACTGCAGACGGAACCATTTTACACATGCTATCTGCAATGCGCCCTCACGCTGTTTCTTGCGTGCAGGAGGGTTCTTCTCACTTTGTTGGTTACTGCCATTAAGAATGGCTTCTAAATCTTCTTTCTTCATAATCGTATGAATTTTAATAGTTCTGTTTACTTAATCGCCGAGGATACTTTTGAGATAATTTTGTGTCTGATCATCCAAGTCTGCCAGTGATTGCTCTTCTTCTGCTACTGATGGGTTCCAGACGATGCCTAGCTGGGCGAGCGTGCCATTTTCGTAGGCTTGCTTTAGCATTCTTGCCATGGAACCGTTTGGATCCTTTGCAGCGTATTCTATGTAGCTGAGGTACTTTTGCCTGAGGGCTTCGGTTTCAGCCTTCTCCTTGGCTTGCTTTGCCTCTTCCTTCTTCTGCAGGCGTGCTTCTATCTCCTCGCTGGTTTCCTCATGCTGAGGCTGAGGAGGGGATGGTGGAGGGCTTAGCTGCTTTGGAGTGGACTTCTTGGAGGCTGAGGCTTCGATGGTTGGGTTATCGAAGGTACCTTCCATCAGCTGCTCGTAGTTCTCGGGGTCGAAAATCCAATTGAAGGAGATATAGCATCCTCCATCTTTGCGCCCTGATAGCAGATCTGAGTCTAACGCTTTGCGTAGCATCGGCTCGATGTCTTCGAAGGAGTAGTCTGAGATAAACTTGGCTACCATCTTCTTGCGGTCGGGCGTCATCTTGGATATTGGCTTTACCCCGGTACCAAGAAAGAGACGGTTAAAAAGTCGAAGGACTTCTGAGAATTGAGCATCCGCATCGTGCAACTTTTTTTCCTTTTCTTTCTTTCTTTTCTTTGTTAGGGGGTTCGGGGGAAAGGCTTTCTTTTGTTTCTTTCGTTTCTTTCTTCCCTTTTCTCGCAAGTGTGCCCTTGTCTGTGCCCTTACTTGTGCCCTCATCTGTGCCCCTGATAGCTGCGGAATCTTCTGAATCTCCTTTATTTAAAGGGGTTTCGGGAGTGTTAATCTGTGCCCCAATCTGTGCCGTAGCTTGTGCCCTTTGCTGTGCCCCAGTTTTCTGCTGTGCCGTAGCTTGTGCCCTTTGTTGTGCCCCATCTGTGCCCTTGTCGGGTGGTTGACCCACCAAAACTATTTGATTAGCAGATGTTTGTGGCTTTCTTCTCTGTGCCCTAGAGTGTGCCCCTATCTGTGCCCTATCCTGTGCCCTTACGTCATTTCGCCATGGTATGATGCAGTGGGAGAGGGGATGTGAACTGTTAATATACACTATGGTTGAGGCTCTGGGCGAAGAACATTTTGTGATGATCTTGTCGGCAACCAGCGTATCTATGGCTACTCTGATGGTCTTCACCGTGGTACGGAGCTGCAGGGCAAGATCGCGATAGGAGAGGGTTACAGCACCTGCCTCGTTGTGGACCGAGGAGAGGAGCAGGTGGATAAGTACCTGCACGACAACCGGGCGATGGAAGTATCTCCATTGCAGCAGTTCGGGAGTCAATATGTAGCCATCTGATTTCATTTACGTTATTTTATTTGGAATATATTACTTTACCTTGATCTATTCTATGTAGTTTCTGCCTCTATAGCTCTAAAAATTTCGTATGCCACCTGCGGTGGCCCATGCATTGCCGTATGCCTTTATGCTTTCTTGTCTCCATCTGGGGAAAGAAATGGTAAGGCGGTCCACATCAAAGGGAATCCCATCATTTCCTCTACATACAGGGGATTGAGTTGGGAAGTCTTTCCAGAAGTTTTCTTCCTTGTTGATGGAGTTGGAATCATTCCGTTGTATGCCAATGCTGTAAGGCTTTGTCCCATCTGCGACTTGGAATTGAACTTTTTGGAGAACTTGGTTGCTTCTGAGGCGCAAGGAGTTGGCAAGAGTCCTTTTTTGGCGGCGAGCGCCAAGGTTGGCCGTGCTTTTGCACCTGGTGAAAGGCTTTTGTTGATTCTGCCGGTTCCTTTGTCCAGATCGGTGGGAGTAGGTAGGAGATCCAGCGGAAAGAACTCTGTCTTTCCTTTTCTGTTGCATTGTTTCAGCCCTTGGGTCTGAACGGTGGGCAATAATCCAAATACGTTCTCTTCTGTGTGGCGCTCCGACACTGCAAGCTGGAATATTAATCGGCTGGACTGAATATCCTGCTGCTTCAAGATCCTGGCAGATTTTTTCGAGTGTGAATCGACTTTCCTTTCGGTATAGGTAATTCTCTTCGAAGAGATCGTCTGAACGTCCCATTTTAATCTCTTGACCGAACTCCACCATCGTCTTGATTCCAATAACGTTTTCAGCAATGATCCAAGTGGGCTGTATCTCACGAATTGCTCGTAGCATCTGTGGCCAGAGATAGCGGTTATCGTCCTTTCCCTTTCTTCTTCCGGCAAGGCTGAAAGGTTGACAGGGAAATCCTCCGGTAAGAACATCGACTTTTCCTTTCCACTTTCGGAAGTCTGTTTTGGTAATATCTTCATAACTTTCAGAATTTGGGAACCAGTAGTCTAATACTTTTCGTGGGAACTCCTGTATCTCGCAATGGAATAGATTCTGCCATCCCATCTTGGATGCTGCAACCTCAGCCCCACCGATTCCGCTGAATAAACTAGCGTGATTCATTATAAACTCAATCTATTCGCATGGAAGATGCTTTCTGTGGTGGACGTAGCACTTATGCTTAAGGCAGTACTTGCCGTTGATGCAGTTGCGGCCATCCTTGCATAGAAGGCATTTCCGGAGTGCGTAGTTATTATTTGGTGATTCGCTCATAATAGTAGGTTACTATCTGGTGCTCGTTTGGCTTGGAGCCATTGTTGCGCAGGGTGAGCGTATCTACGATCTCATCGTATGTACTCTGAGACATTTGGGCTACCACGTTTTCATCGTGTATGCCCTGTGATAGCATCTTGATGCCGGTGAAGATGATGCAGCTCCACAGGCTGACGCATAGAATCATTTTCAATTTCTTCATAATCAATCAATTTTTAAAATTAGTGGACGGTCAGGGATTCGAACCCATCGTCTTCTCTGCTTAGTCCTTTTTCGCAGATGTGTAAAAGCAAAACAAATAGTAGTCAAGCATATCAATTGGATTTTTAATGCTGGACATCGCCCCCAATGGGCAAAGACACTTCCGTCCGTGTTGTAGGGTAAAGGATGCCTGGATGCAGATAAATTGCAAGAATCATAAAGAGATCGCCAGTCTTCGCATATTATCTGGTATATCCAGGCACCCTTTTGAACCTTGAAAAACTAAATAGAATCAGCTTGTCACTTACTCACGCAACCGACAGCATATTTTACAACAAAAATACGTTATATATCAATTAATGTGTCCGGATGGATGTTTCACGAAGTCCTGAACCTTGTTGGCACAAGCATCCAGCTCTGAGATACGGAGGTGGCATCTGGTGGGCTTGCCTTCCTCGTTGTATTTCCAGTGTTCCTTGACATATCCCATTTTTACCCATCTTTCTACGTTTCGCCTACCGTAGGTGTTGAACGCCTTGGCCTGGCTCACGAAAGGCCGCTTGCCAACAGCCTTTCCCAGTTCCTCCTGCACCACGTTACGGATGGCAGACAGGAAGGTGTCGAAGGACATCATCTTATCCTCGAACTGAATTTGTACTACCTGGTTCATATCTTTTGTTATTTGATTCGTGTTACACTTATTGTTTTCTTCACTCTGTTGGTCTTGGTCTTGAACTTGCGTTCATAGATGAGTCCGAGATCTGTGCAGGTGGTTTTGACCGATTGCAATCTGTCGATGGGAAAATCTATGGATTCTCCTTCGGACAGATCTCTGATAACCGATCTGAGTGGAGTCTTGTTTCTTTCTTTTGCCATATCTATACCTTATTTATATTAATACCTGTTCCATGAGGGAGTTGATGGACTCCTTGATGGTCTGATTGTCACTTTCCATGTTCCTTGCGCATCTTCCGATGATGAGCTCGATGAGTACTTCCTTGATTTCTTCATCCGTCAGATCCGTGAATATGGTATTCTTGAATCTTTTCTTGTAATAGCTTTTTATTTCCTCCAAAGACATTTTGTCTAAAACATCTTTTTGATCAACATCTATGTACACATCAACATCGGTGGTAACAGTCTTTTTTATCTCCATTATTTGCCTCCTTTCTTGATAGTGAATCTTTCTACTATGTTGTCTGAGGTTCCTCTAAGGAATCCTGCCAAGTAGCCTAGAACGGTTTCGTAGCCGTTACCGGTTACAGTGTCCATCTTCTTCACTTCCTCAATTGTCTGTTCGAGGGTATTGATAGTGAAGTCCAGATATTCTTTGTTTGTTTCCATATTCATTGTTTTGTAATGGGTGATACGTATTTATTTGAGCTTGTTGTAGAGATCCGTTGATTTTAGGATGATGTAATCTATTGCTAAATCCTCTTTGAAGATTTCAGCAAAGCAGTAGATCTTTCCTTCCCATTCTATCATTGGTGATTCGTAGATCCAGTTGAAAACTCTTTCCAGTTCATTCCAATCAAAATCTATTCTGGAATCCCAATATGGTTTATCTGAATTGAGAATCTTATATATTCTCTTTCTCAGCTCAAATCTCTTTGCTTTCTTTTCGTTATCATCATCTTTGATGATAGCGGATTTGTAGCCCAGGACTTCTTCTGCATATCTCTTAACTTCCAGCATACTGAATGTAATCATTCGCCCTGGTAATGGTGATTCTCTGATTACGCCTTTCTTGCGAGCATTGTCTAGTACTGAGAAGCTAATGTTCAATGCCTTGCAGACGTCTCTTCTGGTAAGGGATTCGCCATACTTAAGAAAGACTTGGTTCCAGTCTATAATGATATTGTTCTTTGCCATAATCTTATTCATTTGGTGAATCTGTCTTACTGTTGTCTTCCTTATATTCTTCCTGATGAGTCTGAATATAGTTTCTGATGCTGTTGGTAGTCAGGTCGAAGCATCCAACGAGGTAGGATAGACCGCACTCATTTCCGTTCTTCTCAGCGATTTCCTTTGCATCGGCTATTCGCTGGGTGATGCTTGAGCAGATAGAGGTGAAGAAATCATCTTCTTTCTTCTCCTCTTTGTCATGTATGTAGGAGCCATCCTTGATGCCGAGAACTTTTGTAGCGAAGCTCTTGACTTCTTCAAGGCTGAAATATCCTCCGGGTGGTGTACAGAGATAATTAATAAGACCATCTTTGAGGAAATGTTGAAGAGCTTCCAGTGATATGCGTAGAAGATCACTTACTTCTGCCTTAGTGAGTGGACGATTGCCATATTTATCTTCTATGGCTTTCCAGTCAATATGAGTTATTTTCAGATTTTCCATCATTTTTCTCCTATTTTATTTGGCATTAATTTATTTATTTATTAACTTTGCAGCCGAAACTTTTGAAGTAATGGCTTTGTTTGGGTGAACCGCTATCACCATAAACACGTAAAAGCTAGAATTTAAGCCCCTTCCGCAACAAGGGGCTTTTTTTGATGTATCGCAACGAACAGATAGCGGATGTGCGATATTCCATCGACCGAATGGCCGAGAACCTCAAACATTGTTTATTATGGATAAGGTTTCAAAAGTAAACAAGAAGGGAGTGATATTCCGTCATTACGCTCGTAAGAAGGACGGAACAGTTATTCGCCCACGTTTTGCCAGATGCCTGGTAATACCTGTTGACGATTAAGTCTCTTCTAGTTTCAGGGGAGGAGTTGCGGCCTTCCCTTTTTCTCTTTTATCCATCATCGGTTTTCACCGATTCCAGAAATATTTTCTTTTCTACCATCATTTTTCTCCTATTTTATTTGGTGTTTATTTATTTATTTATTAACTTTACGGTGCAAAGATATTAAAAATAATAATAGCTATATATAAAATGATATAAGATTTAACATATCTTTATCATTATACATATAATATTAACTTATATTAAATAAAAACGTTATGGTAAAGGATATAATTATAGGAAAATGTATAGAGCAGCGAATTAATGAACTTGGTATGTCTAAGTCAGAATTTGCAAAGAAGATAGGTGTGCTTCAACCAAATGTAGGTCGTATTCTCGAAAGTGATAATATAAAAACTGATAAGTTGGTTGAAATTTCAAATGCACTTGGTTTTAATTTCTTTCAGTTATACAGTTCTAACGGTAGCGAAAAAACGACTTTGCTCAATGTTAAAACCGTACGTCAGCTTGTTTTCGATAAAGGAATAAGCGAAATCGACCTTGCTTCAAGATTAGGGATTACTCGTTCAGAACTTGCAGAAATCTTTGATGGTGGTGATCTTTCTTTGAGACTTGTTGAGAAGATGGCAGAGGTGTTGGGGATAAAGCCTGCCGAATTGATTAATGGCGCATCTGTAACAGTTGAGGCTCCAGCTAATAGTGATCACGCCATGTATGAAGAGTTGATTGCTCTAAGAGCGGAAAATAAGGTGCTGAGAGAGATCCAGGGTCTTTCTGCAAGAAGTCAGGTACATGTCGGATAATTAAAATGAAGTAATTATGAAAAAGTTAATTTGTTTGTTGTTGATGATAGCTTCAAGCTTTGTAGTTTTAGCCCAAACTTCTATTGCAGGTGTAGCTTTCGGTTCTGACTATACTTCTGCAAAAAATATTTTAGAAAACAAGTATGGACAGCAAAAGTGGGATTCTGATAAAAACTATATTCATTTTGAGAATAAGGAATATGGAGGAATATATTTTAATGATTTATATTTCAATTTCCAATATTCGGGTTCAAGAGGATATTTCAATAAGTGCGTATTTGTAATATGGTGCAATAATGCCAATGAAGCAAAAGAAAGAAGAGATTATATAGCTAGTGCCGTTGGCAAATATTATAATCTCTATGAAAAAACCTTGGATAATGGGTTCAAAATGTACCAAGGAGGAGAAGATCCAACAAATAAGGATAATTATGGTTTTTTCATAGATGTTCTCGTTCCTTCGGGAAAAGGTTCTCATTATGGTGCTAGGCTCTTTTATGGACCTTATAATTATGTAATAGAAAATTTTTGAAATAACAAATAAAAGTCGTAAATTTGCATGTGGAATAAAGAGTTAGGTAAATATATGATAGATGTTTCTAAGTATTTCTTGACTGCGATATTTGCAATGTCATTAATGAAAGACTTAGAAGATAAACGCTGGTTAATATACATATTAAGCGGAAGTGTTGCTCTGTTACTCTTGGTTTGCGGTCTTATATTGACTCGCGATAAAGATAAGGAGGAAGAAGAGAAAAAGAAAAGAAACGATAATATAAAAAGAAATAATAAACAAAAAACAAACAGGAGGTAAGATTATGGGAACATTGATTATTTTAGCTATGGTAGGACTCCCTTGTGTGGCATTTCTGATTTTTTGTGCCACATCTAATGGAAAGAATTGGCTACGCCAAAATAATATGCTATAAGGGGAGTACATTTCACTTGTTGCGTATTTATTTATGGAAACTTTTGTAGTCCTAATGCTTATATCCTTTTTATATGCAGTTGTCGCTGCATGCAAATTGAAAGGAGTAATAAGAGATAGTCAGATAGTAGGAGCATTTCTCGTCCAGATATGCTTCTGCTATTTTATGGCCTTTCGTGCAACAGCAAAGGATTTAGTCGGGATTCTTTTGACTTGGCACTTAGGATGTTTCCTCTCAATAATGTTAGGAGGCAGTATTGGTGCTATTGTAGGCGAGCATATAGAGACAGACGGTAAAAGAACTATAGCTTATTGGCTTCACCTAGTGTTTGCTAATTGCATTCTGGCAATAATAGGTGCCTTGTTCTTGTTTTTTAGCTAAAGATACCCTTTTCACTTCTGTATCTGATGAGGCTTTAGGCAAAACATAACGTTGTTATATGTGGAAAATATAAAATGGAATCAAATGAAAAGATATAGTTTTTAAATAATAAATCATAAATTGTTGCAGAATTGTTGCATCTGGCACATTTAATATGTTAGTAAATAGAAGTAAATATGACAATAACGCTTATCATTAACAGCAGAAAATTGCAAAGTGTTGATAATTAGGTGTTTTTGCTCTAAAGCTTGATTTTTAGATGTTTGAAGGTGCTTTTTTTGTTGTGTTTGACACGTAAAACACGACAAAAACGAACGATTGTTGCAAAACAGTTGCAAAAAATAAAGTGATATGGCAACATTTAAAGTTATAGTATCAAAGAAACGATCTGATGGTTATTATCCTGTTTATATTCGTATCTTGCATAATCGTCAGAAGTTGTTAGTTAAGACCGATAAGTTTGTTGGTGACAAGGGATTGGTCAAGAGTACAAAAGAGGTGAAAGACTCTTTTGTGCTAGCATCCTGTATGACCCTAATCAATGAGTGGATTGAAAAATTGAATAAGATAGATATAACCGGTTGGACGGTGTATCAGGTTAGGGAGTATCTGCTGTCTTCGTCACAGGATATTTGCTTTTCAGACTTTGCACGTTCCTTTATAGATTCACTTAGCGGAACATTACAACATACGACTCTTCTTGTCTATGAGGGTGGATTGCATAATCTTGAAAATTTTGCAGGAACAAATAAGCTCATGTTTTCTCAGATGACTGTACGCTTTCTGACAGAATGGCTTAAAAGCCTGGAGAATAAGAATAGCTGCAAATGCTATTATCCGACTCTGATGAAGCGTATATATATGGAAGGTATGAGGAAGTATAATGATGAGGAAGCAGGTTTGATGCCAATTAAGTACAATCCTTGGAATAAGATCAAGATAGAGAAAATGACTGTACCTAATAAACGAGCTATTACTTTAGAGGAGTGCAGAAGTTTCTTTGCGGTTACACCAAAATTCGAAGGGCAAAAGCTGGCTTTAGATGTATGTAAGATGATATTATGCTTAGCTGGTATAAATGTAGCTGATCTTTTGGATATGAAGAAGGAATGCTACTATGATGGTATTCTTCATTATGAGAGGAAAAAGACAAGAACGCATCGTAGTGATAAGGCTTATATAGAAATGAGGGTTCCTGAAATGCTTTACCCTACTTTGGAGAAATATCTATCAAAGTCGAATGATCCTTATCTTTTTACGTTTCATACGAGATATTCCACTTCCCGGTCAATGGGTACGAATTTGGGTATTTATATTAAGAGTATCTGCAAAAACTATCTGGGTATGCCTGATGATGAGTTTTATACACCTTATACTTTTCGCCATACTTGGGCCACTATCGCACAGAATGATATAGGTGCCAACTATGCAGAGATAGGATTTGCGATGAACCATGCAACTACTCATAAGATTACGAGCGGTTATGTGAAGCCGGACTTCTCCAGAACTTGGGAACTGAATGAGAAGGTGGTGGAGAAGGTCTTCTTCACCAATGATCCGAGCAGACGAACGCAGGAGTATCATGCTCCGGTGTTTGAGAAGGTGGAGGAGACGTTTGAACTTTGTGCTGATGCCTACTTTATGGGTGAGGTGGTGGCTCATGTGGATGGCAAGGGCTACCGGAATACGGATGACATTATCCAGCAACTGATGGATAATATCAATGATACCGTGCCAAAGAACTGCACTATACAGATTAAGGTGAAGAACGTGACCAAGAACCAGACTAAGTACTTTGAGCGAATACGTGACATTAAATAGAGTAATTTGGTTAATACGATTAAATATAAGACTAATAAGAGTTAAAATCTAGCGGTTTTACCCATTTTCCTGACAGAGGGCAGTCTTCTCTAAAGTAGCGAAAAATTTAGAGAGGGCTGCCCGAATTGCGTTTTAGCCATTATTAACAATTTTGAGATTCTTGATGTTGATGGTGGTTTCCTGCTTCTCGAAATCATCTTCAAGCTTCATGAATGTTTCTTCTACCGACAGATTGCGAGTTTCATCGCTATTGAATGAAACCGACTGCAATTTTGGTGCTGCATAGGGTAGAAACTTGGCCACCATCGCCAAGCGACCGGCTGGCTCCTCAATGGCATACAAGTCAGCCTCCAGGGAATATCCCTTCTCGTTACTGCCATTGAGATAGCCTACAATGGCATCACGGAGGCTTTCCCTGACGCTTTTTGTGACCTTGTTGGGCGTACCAGCCTTACGTCCACCAGTCTTTTTTCTTTTGCTCTTTTGATTGGATTCATTATCTTTCTGTGCTGCCATATTACCTAATTATTTGATGTTACTGATAGTTTTCTGGTGCAAATATAGCGAAAAAATAGATAAGTAGGTGCTCGACTTGCGCAATTTATCAAAAACCTTAGCGAAAAACGCATTACTTTTACACTGTTTAAACATTTAAAATCGATTTTTATGGGACTTATTGGAAAAATTGCCAAGGGGCTTACCGGCTCTGTAGGCGGAATCTTAGGCGGTGTGGCCAGTGCTGCAGGTGGACTGATGGCTGCTAAAGCGCGAAACAAAGGATATGATCAGTATATCCAGATGTATCAAGACCGATTGCAGCAGGTGAAGGATCACCGTGACAACTTGTATTATCAGGATCCTACGCAGACAGCGGAGAATCAGGTAGCCGTGACCAATGCCCAGCAGGTATTGGATAACGCTACACAGACGGCTAGGAACACCAATATCGTGAGTGGTGGAACTGATGAAGCGGTGGCGCTGAGCAAGCAGGCTGCTCAGGAACAGGTGGGCAAGATGATGCAGGAAGCTGCCGTACAGGGCGCTCAGACTAAAGAAAATGTGTGGAATACTGCTGATTCGCAGATAGACCAGATGACTAACTACATCGCTACTGCCAAGCGTGACAAGGGACTTTCGAAGGCGCAGGGTATCACGGATGCCACTAGCGGACTGGTAGGTGCAGCAAGTAAGTTACCTATTTAAGGAAGGAGGATGTTATGGGATTTACATTAGATGATTTAACTCCTAAGCGTCCGGCTACTGCCGTTACTCCTGTTACTGATTTCCCTGATGATAATGCAGTGAAGCCGGAGGTGGCAGCACCAGTTCAGACAACTGCTACAGAATCGGGTGAGAGTACTGCCATAGATACGACCGGTATTACTGGGAATGGTGGCAAGGAAACTTTTGCCCAACAGCCAACCGAGGAGGTTACCAAGGTGGAGCCTAACCAGGGTATCAAGATAGACTGGAGCAGACCTTATAGCGAGATAGAGCAGAACCCTATCTTGCAGCAGATGAAGCCTTATGACATCATGCGAGATTACCAGAAGAATGGTGATGGAAACTGGTCTGTCTTTATGCCATGGCTCAATACTCTGGGTGATGGCGATAAAACCGTAGCTGCCAATGAAGCCTTGAAGAAGAAAGCGGAGAGGCAGGCCAAGATGGAGCAATGGAGCAATTTCCTGATGCATCTTGGCAATTTCATCGGTACTACACAAGGTGCGCCATCGCAGAAGATTGAATCTGCACAAGAGCTTACCGATCGCCAGCGCAAGATAAGGGAGGCTACAGATGCTTTGAGAGCTAAGGGCTATGATCAGATGCTGCTGAATATCTACAAGGACCGGCAAGACAGGCAGGCTCAGATGCAGGCGGAGGCTGCTGCCAAGGCTAATGAGGCACTGGCTGCTTATCGAGGGGCACAGAAGAATCTGGAGGAGGCTCTTACTCCTGTTAAGGTTGAAGAAGTGACTCAATCAGCAAGACAGCATTCTACGGGTGCAGATTTGAATATTTCAAAGAAGGAGACTGAGGATGCTTTGAGAGGCAAGAAGGCAGATTTGCTGACGGCTCAAAAGAACAATGCCAATGCCGGAGCTGCTGATCATAATGCCAGTGTAGCGGTGAAGGGAGCGCAGGTTAGGCATATCAATTCGCAAACAGAGGGACAGAATCAGAAGAATGCCAACCAGAAGGAAGCGGATGATTTCAATACCCAGTATGTGAACAACCCTAAGTTTAGGAAACTTGTAAATAGGTGGGCTGAGAACAATGGTATGGCTATCGGTGGTAATGATGGCCAAGGCGGCACTTGGGCTAACGAGAAGAATCGCCAGCAGGCTTCCAGATGGGCTAAGGCTCAGATGAAGTTTGACCGGACTCCTCCTTCCCGAAGAGGAGGTGGTGGCAGTAAGATTCCACCTTCACGTAGGGGCGGTGGAAGCAAGGTTCCACCATCGAGAAGAAAATAACGGAATATTAATCATAAATCACATAAAGTATGTTTGACGAGCAAGACAGACAATATTTTTATAATGAGTTCAAGAACAATGGTTATGAGGTAGGTAGCTATGATGACTTCAAAAAGGACTTGAACAACAAGGAAGATCGTGACTGGTACTACAATGAGGCCAAGAACATGGGCTATGATGTGGGAACACTGGAAGACTTTGACAAGATGGTGCTGGAGCCAGCTCCATCTAGTTCTAGTGGTGCTCAGCAGGTAGCTGCTTCTGCTACGACTCAGAATGTAGGGCAGAATGCTTCTACTGAGACTAAGCCGCAGGTAGCTCAACCAGCAGCGAAACCAGCTGCAGAAAAGCCGAAGGAAGATAACAGATCATGGTTTACTAAATGGATGACTGGTACTTTGCCTGAGGAAGAGAAGCAGGAAACTGCAGACAAGGAGCCTGGGCTTATTGCAAAAGCCTTGGGTATGATTCCTACTGGTGTTCAGACGAGCAACGGAACATATCAGCCATCGCCAGCGATTTCTCAGCCGGTTGTAAAAGGTGAGGAAAAGCCAGTGAAGGAAGAAACTTCTCCTTCATCATCAGCTAATGCGGCTTCTCCTGAATATAAAGAGGCGGCTCCTGTTACAACACCAACTGGTGTGGTGAATAATGAGGGGTTGCTGGATGCCAAACTTGCCAACTATCTGGAGAACTGGAAGCAGAGACCGGATAAGCAGGGTACTTACTTTGAGAACATGGTTGCCGACTTGTTGGCTGATGGTACTGCCAATAGCAACGAGGAGGCAGTGAGCATAGTGAAGTCTGCTTTGGGCAGATATGCCAACCGTTCGGCTATGGACGTTACCAATCAGGTAGTTTCTTCTTTGCCTGATGATACGGTGCAGGATGCTGAGCAGAGTATTGAAGCGCAATGGTATAGCCATGGTGTGCAGGATAAGTTGAAGCAGGAGGCGGATAACATGGGTATCAGCTATGATGACTATGTGGCTCAGTTCCTGAAACCTGCTATGGTACAGAGTTTGGTGAACAAATATGGTCCGAACTACCGTAACATAGCTGAGGGCATCGCTACACGCCTCTATGCTCACGATGAGCATGTGCAGGACAGACTGATGAATCAGGACATCAATGATGCTCTTTCTAGCGTTATTAATAAATATGTGAATCCATCTGTAGTGGAAGAGTACAACAAGGCTCAGGAGGCAGGTAGCAAGGCATTCAACGAAGGTATGGAAGGAAGTCAGTTTATTCCTGCCAATCTCCGACTGGGTACAGCACTTGGTGCTCAGTATAAGGCAAACGAGGCCAAGGATCCTGCAAAGGTGCTTTCTGGGTTGCAGAATATGTTTGGCAAGCTCTACCGGAATCCGAAGTTCCTGAATGACATGAGCAATGCCGCATTTAAGGTGATGCAACGGTATGGCTTGAATGGCACTCTGAGTAGTGATCCTAAGCAGTTCAAGCCGATGATCAATTCTGTTCTTAAGAATGAATTGGACCAGCTGGAGATTAAGGGTATGATGCCTAAGGGTAGTGCTGAGTACATTATGAAGACTGGTTTGGGTAACACTATTGTGGGTAAGATTACTCGCAAGGCTGTTCAGACGGACTATCAGAACTGGCTGGAGGATATTGCCAATCAGCAGTATCAGCCGGGCTTCTGGGAGAATGTGGCTAGTGGTGCGCTTACTTTTGCTGGTGATGCCTGGAGTTATTGGTTGCCGGGAGCTGCAGGTGGCAAGTTGACCAAGAGTATGTTGGCTAAGGCTGAGGGCAGACTGGCTGGTGACCTGATGGCTAAGGGTATGGAGAGCAGGATGGCTGCACGTGCCGCTAAACTGCTTATCGGCAAGAGCAAGACCGAGGCTTTGAAGAGTGGAGCCGTGCATGGCGCTGTTACCTTTGGTGGTCAGTCGGCTATCTCGAAGCCTATTGATGAAAAATACCGCACTGGTCAGTTTGATGAGAATGGCAAGATTTACAATCCTTCTGGGTGGAAAATAGCGCTTGATACTTTATTAGAGGGAGGTAAACAGGGTGCCTTAGGTGTTATCATGCAGGGTAATACTATTGCTAATATGATAGGCAAGGGCAGAGGCTTAGCTACCAATATTCTGGCTGATATTGGTGGCAAGGTTGCTGATTCCGGTATTATGACCGGTCATCAGATGCTGGAGCGCATGGCGCAGGATCCGAACTTCAAGCCTACAGGCAAGGATGCTGCCGAGAGCTTCCTCGAAAGTATGGCGAACCTTACTGCTATCGGTTTACCGGGTATGGTGGGCAAGTATGCCCGATTCAAGGATGCGAGGGAGTTTAACAAGAAATATGACTTCACGGATCAGGATATTGCCGAGTTGAAGCGATTCGGCTATGAGGATCTTCGTGATGCCTTCGAGAAGGTAGGCATCGGGGAGTATGCCGTGGAGGGTGAGAACGCCCAGCGACTTGATGGACAGCTTACCCAGAAGTATATGAACCTGATGAACGACAAGAGTGTTCCGGAGGTGTTGAAGGCTAAGATGATGGCAGTTGTAGAAGGCAAGCGCCCTTCTTCTTTCTCTCCTGTAGTAGATTCCGTCATCGTACAGCCTATGGATAATGGCAAGGTTTATCTCGAAACCTTGAATAAGGATGGCGGTATCATTGATAGAAAGGAGTATTCTTCGCTTGATGATGCTCAGAAGGCTGATAAGAAACTTGAGTATGAGAAGACTCTGGGCTTGGCTTCTGTGCTGGAAGGTGAGTTCCATAATGAGTTTACCAAGGAGCATCTTGATGGTTTATACAATCAGGCAGCCCAGAAATATAATATGGGTGAGAAATTGACGGATGAGGATCAGGCAGCGGTTTATCTTCATCAGAATGCTGGTGCCATCAAGGACATCATGGATAAGCAGCAGAAGGGCATCATCCTTACTGAGGAGGAGCAGAAGCAGGTTGATACTTATCGCCACTTCTATAATTCTGCCTTGGAGAACAGTTCTGTGATGAGGGAGTTTGTGAATACCTTTGAGGATTCCCATGGTGTGGCACGTGGTACTCTCCGTAAGGCTTTGGAATCGAAAGATAAGAAGTATGCGCCACTGGTGGAGTCTTATCTTAAGGAGCTTTACAACTCTATCGAGCTGAAACGTGAAATGAAGCAGACGGTGGATGACCTCTATAATACTGCCCATGGCAATGAGCAGAAGCGAATTGAACAGAGTGGTATTGAAGGAGAGAAGCCTGCTGCTCCTGTTGAGGGTGCAGCTTCTGTTGAGGGTACGGCTCCGGTAGAAGGTACTTCTTCTTCTTCTTCTGAGGGTGCTGCTGGTGGTCAGGAGCCTCCTGTTTCAGCAGGACCTGCTCCGTACCAAGACCGTACCAACTCCGTACCAAGTCCTAGTGATGCAAACTCTGCTGCAAACGTTGCAAACTCTGCTGTTGAGGTTGCAAGTTCAGTGCCTAATGTTGCTGCCTCTGATGCTTTTGTTATGGGTCAGGAGGCTTATAAGAATGGGGATTCCGGGACTTTGAAGGCTATTGACTATAATAGCGATTTGGCTACGGGGCGCTTGAAGAGAGCGTTTGCTGATAGCGATACTATGTTTGATTTGGTGACCAAGGCGTATAATGAAGGCAGAGATATGGAGCAGTTTGTGGCTCAGCGTGCCGGTAATCTTACTCCTGCCCAGAAAGAGGCTATCGGTAAGTATGTGGAGGCTATGGATGCCAAGAAGGGTGCTATTGATGCTCTGCAGCATGCTGATGATGGCTATGGAGAAGCTTTGAAGGAACAGCTTTGGCCTTATCAGACGGAAGACGGTAATATCGTGCCAGCTACTCTTACAAGTGGTAAGCAGGTGTTCTTGAAGAAGACTAACGAATATGGTGGGGGCTTTGTTGTTGTGCCTGATGAGCAGGGACAGCCTACGATTAAGCAGGTTTCGAATGCTGAGATTAAAGAGGTAGGCACTCCAGTTTCTCTTGATGAATACATCGAGAGTTCTTTGGCTCAGCAGAAGGAAGCGAGAAATAAGCAGTTTATCAGCCAGTTTGATGGCAGCGGATTGAAACCGAATGACCGGGTGACAGTTGCCATGGAGGAAGGTGATGCTAATATAGACATGACCTTTGCCGGATATAGCGAGGACGGAAAGATTGTGCTTTCTGATGGCAAAGATTATCTTCCCCTGTCTAAAGAAGAGTTTGCTGCATGGCGCACGAATGCACTCAATAATACCATTAATGAGCGTTTGGATCGAGAGGATGGTGAGCGTGAAATGGCTGAGATGAAGCAGGCTGAGGCTGATAAGCAGGAACGGTATAAGAAGGGTATCTTCGGGTATGCAGCTGGTCAGCCAGATTATTCTGATACTCAGACTGACCCTAAGGTGGCTGCAGAATATCTGCAAGAAACAGCCGGGGAAGACCGCAAGGCGCTTTTCGCTAATATTGTTGCCGAGAAACAAGCCCTGCAGAAGCGTATCAACCAGCTCAGAGATCATATTGCAAGTAATGAGGAATGGCTATCCATTAATGCAGATCTGGACCCGAAGAATGCTGAGACCAGAACTTTGGCTAATAAGCAGATGGAGGGACAGATTGCAGATCTGCAGGCTCGTTTCGACAACTGGAATAAGATTCGTTCTGCCGTGATGACTCCTGAGGAGGCTCAGGCTATCAAGGCAGACCGCACCCAGAAGATTGCCGATGCTGGTGTGAATGAAGGTGACGTTGCTCCTATAGAAGGTCGCGAGGTTGCCGTGCTTAGTGATGAGGAATTGAAGAAGCAATATCCTACTATGGATGAGGCTAGTGACTTTATTACCTCAGAGCGCAAAACTATCTATCGCATTCAGTCGGATGAGGTGCAGCGTGAGATTGATGGTGTTGATGAGGTGCTTAATCGCTATGTGAATGGGGAGATAGACCTGGAGCCAGAGCAGATTAAGGAACTGAACACGACCAAAGCCCAGCTGGAGGCTAGACAGGCTAATCTTACAGAATCTGCCAAGGAGTTGAAGGCTCAGGCTGACAAGCTGAAAAAACTGTATGTGCAGGAGAATAAAAAAGAGAGAGCTGCTATATTGGCAGAGATGACTCCTGCCGAGCAGAGAAGAGTGAAAGCTGAGCAATACCTTAATTATGGAAATATCTCAGGGCTGATGAAACTCTATGGTGATACTTCTGTAGATTTCACGGATAATCATCCAAATACTGTTGACGAATATGTAGCCACCAGTATCGGACGTTTTACGCTGAACTATGAAGGTCGAGAGGTAGATGGTACATTCCTTAATGGCTTACAGCAAGAACTAGGTGGGTCTAGAAAGGACTTCGACAAGAAACAAATATTGGCAGCAGAAGGTAAGGGACAGACTTTTGATAAGTTTGTTAACGACCTTTATGATAACCTCCCTGATAATCTTCGTAATCAGGGTGTTAATACGCAGGAGATCAGAAACTCCTTGCTTGCTCTTTTGAGAGGCGCAGAAAAGTATTCCGACTTGAAAAATTATATCTTGAAGGATAAAATTGCAAAAGCTGAGGAGGAAATGCGTCCTATGGATCTTGCAGAGGAAGAGCAGCGTGCTGCTTATGAGGAAGAGAAGGGACAGCAGATGCAAGAGCAAGTTGGCGATGTATCAGCAAAATACTCTTTGAGTTCCGAAACCGCTGGTAATGGTGAACAATTCTACCAAGATGCAGAAGGTAATATTGATTTGGCTAATGTACCACAAGAGGTGTTTGAGCAGATAGGCTATACTGCAGCACCATTTAGGCTCACGCCAAAGATGATTAAGCACATGATGGACAGACACAATACGGAGTTGAAGTTTTCATCCCCAGATGAGGCTATTGACTTTGTTTGTGATGTGATGAACAATTTTGATCATGTGCGTCTTGGGTATGATGGCGCATTGGTGTTCTCTATAGAAGATGGGCGTAGACGTACTGGTAAACGTGCCGTTACCATATTGATAAATAATGATAATGGTAAGTTTTACGGTCTAAAGACTTCTGGCTATGAATCAGTAAAGGGATTGGAAAAAAGACCATTGCTATGGGAGAGGGGCGCGAATGAAAAAACCTCTTCTACGGACGCTGCAACCGCAAGTGTTACCACCAGTAAGAGCTCATTAAGCAGCGAGCAGTCTGGCAGCGCTTCACACCAAGGCAATGATCTCAATTCTTCTGGTGGCAAAGATACAAATAATTCTGATAACTTGCAAGAAAAAGGCACGAAATTTTCAGAAAAATTGCAAAATGCTATCGCTGAAACGGAGGCTGAGCCTACTGAGGCGCAGAAGAAGGCAGGTAACTATAAGAAGGGGCATTTGTCGTTTGGTGGCTATGACTTTACTGTTGAGACTCCAAAGGGTGTGACTCGCAGCGGTAAGGACGAGCAGGGCAAGCCTTGGAGCGTAACCATGAACGATACTTACGGCTATATTCTGGGCAAGATAGGTGTGGATGGTGACCATATTGATATGTTCATCAATGATGTTGCTGACCTTGATTCTTTTGATGGTAACGTTTATGTTGTTGACCAGGTGAACCCAGAGACTGGTGAGTTTGACGAGCATAAGGTGATGTATGGCTATCCTTCTGAGGAGGCTGCAACAGAGGCTTATCTTGCCAACTATTCCAAGGACTGGAAGGGACTTGGTAAGGTTACTGCTGTGCCTAAGGCTACCTTCGATAAGTGGTTAGAGTCTTCTGACCGCAAGACCAAGCCATTTGCAGACTATGCCATGATTAAGAAAGGTGCTCATCAGGATTTCTTTTCTAATATACCAGAAGAGGAGGCCAAAGAAAAATTGCAAATTGTTTTGCAGGAAATGACAGATGGAAAATTCCCTTCTGAGATTGACTGGAATAGGGTTGATTCTATATATCATTCATATTATCACCGTTTTGGTGATGTTGATGCTGATGCAGCCAAGTATCGAAAGGATGTTCAAACCATTTGGAATAAGGCTTACAATAATCATTTGCAAGAAATATCTAAAAATAAAGCAGAGTCTTATGTTTCAAGCCTTAATCCTTTTAGTTTGAAAGAAAAGATACAAATGTGGAAAACAGCTGACGATGTTGATTCTTATGTAGATCATAATGTTGCATACACAATATCAGATGGGAGAAGTCTTAAAGACGATTACTTGTATGATGAGCATCATAGTGATTTTTATGTATCGTTAATAGAAAAATTTGCTCATATCTTGGCAGAAAAGAATTACTTTTTAGATGCAGCTTTGCAAAAACAAGCCAAAGAAAAGGTACCAATGCGAGAAAAAATCTTGCGAGATGCGCTTATTGATGTAATTAAAGACTCTGGAATAGAGGTTGTAACAGACAATAAAGAAGGGCAGAAAGTATTGGATTCCATTCGCAACGTGATAACAGTTTATCATGGTGCTGGTGCTTCTTTTGACCACTTCAATCATTTTTTCATGGGAAGTGGCGAGGGAGCTCAGGCTTTTGGATGGGGTACTTATCTAACAGAAGTTCCTGGTATAGCTAATGAGTATTCAAAAGCTAGTTCAGAAAGAAAACCAGTGTCTCCACAAAAGCTATATTTCAAGAATGAAGAAGTTGACAGTGCTTCGTATACACCTTGGATGATAGCACATAACACTTTAGAGAAATATGGTAAGGATTTTGATAAGGCTTTCAAAGTCTTAGAAGAAAAACATCAACAATACATTAAGGATAATGTAAGCATTTTGGTGGGTAATCCTGATGAAAATCGTCATTCTGCATATTCAGCTGCTATTGAGGTACTTAAAGAAGAGCAAAAAAATCCAGGCTCTTTGGTTTTTGAGCCAGCAGTGTTTGACGAGAGAGAGCGTAATTTATATGTAGTGGAAATACCGAAAGATGATGGTGATAATTATCTTAATTGGGATTCTTCTATGTCTAATGTAAAATATGAGAAATTATCAAAGTTGCTTTCTGATAAAGGCATTAAAGTACCTACAAATAAGCAAGGCTCTACCTTATATAATCAGTTGGCAGAATCCTTGAACTCTCAAAAAGAAGCATCATTAATGCTTTCTTCGTTGGGTTTTGTAGGTATAAAATATCCTGCAAATTATCGTTCTGGCGGTCGTAAGGATGGTGCCTTGAATTATGTGATTTTTCAAGAAGCAGATGCAAAAATTTATGAGGACTATAAATTTTTCCGTTCATCAGATGGAACTGTATATGGTTTCGTGCATGATGGGAAAATTTATATCGACCCTTCTATTGCAACTTCTGAGGTGCCAATTCACGAGTATACTCATATTTGGTCTGGGAAATTAAGAAGTGCTAATCCTAAAGAATGGGATAATATTATTTCCCTAATGAAGGGAACAACTATTTGGAATGAGGTAAAAAATAGCAATGAAAATCTCAAAACAGATTCAGATATTGCCGATGAGGTTTTAGCATTATACTCAGGTAGAAGGGGAAGCCAAAGAATTGAGGCAGAGTTTGAAAACGTAATTAAAGAAGATTCTTCTCTTCTTGATAAGGCCAAAGCTATGAATGCCATTCATAAAGTGAAGCAGGCAATTAATAAGTTTTGGAAAGCGGTAACGGATTTCTTCCATGTGCATTTTGGAAGTGCTGATGAAGTGGCAGATACAGTATTAAGGGATTTCCTAAATGAAGTTAATCCTCTTAAGCAGGAATCAGTCAAGGAAGAAGTAAAGCCGGATAATAATCTGCCTTTTGCCCAAATGAATATGGATGACCTTCCTTTCCACCGCGATGTAAAGGAGGTGAAGCCATCTGAAATGACGGAGGCGCAGAAGGTAGCGTTTGATGCTGTATCGACCATGCTAAAGAAGGCTGGCATTCCGGTGAAGGTGGTTAGTAACGAGGATATGGAGAAGGTGGCTGAGGCGCAGGATAATCTGAATCTTGCCATGTTGCTGAATCATCCTGAGATGAGATTTAAAATCAAGACTCCGGAGGAGAAGCAGGCTGTTGAGAATGCTTATAACTTTGCCAAGGAGTTGCGACCAAACAAATGGGCGCAGTATGCCGTGGTGGATATGAGCAATCCGAATAAGATGCCGGAGTACTACCAGAAGCAGGAGCTGGCAAGAAAGGAACGTACCTATCTGAATAGGTTGATGTGGGGAAACTACAAGGTTTTCAATCTTGACAAGAGTTTTGAGGACAATGTAGCAGGGCTTACTGGCTCTTTTCCTTCGGAGTTTGACCCATATAAGATTGATGAACAGACCAGTAAGAAGAATGAGTTGAAAAAGCAGATTAAGGAGACTGAAGAGGCTTATAAATTAACTGGGCAGGAACGTAAGGAGTATCAAAATCAGCTGATGAAGGAGTATATGGATGAGCATGGACTGGCTTCTGAAAACGATATTCCTGATGATGTTTGGAGAGAGTTTGATTATAAGGCTATTGAGAAATATCAAGATAAGCTTGATTCCTTGTTTGCGAAATATAAGGATTTGGATAGACAGTTGAAGGCTATTGTACAGCCTGGAGTGCAGTATTTGAAGGGCAAGGGTGTGGTTTATGGCTACACTGACGGCAAGGAGATTGTGCTGAACCAGGAGCATCTGAATCCTAATACTCCTATCCATGAGTATCAGCATCTTTGGCGCACTGCTGCCAAGGAAATGAATCCGGAGCTTATTGCCCATGGCGATGAGCTGATCAAGCAGACACAACTGTTTAGGGACTTGAAGGAAGACGAGAACTATAAGCATCTGAGCGATGATGAGATTTGCGATGAGGCTTTTGCTCGTCTGACCGGTGAGGACGGTGCCGCCATCTTGGAGCAGATGGCGAAGGATGCCATTAAGGAAAATCCGTTAGACACCGCTAAAGAGCTTACTATCATCAACCGATTAAAGAATTGGTTGAAGAAGTTCTGGTATTGGACTCTTGATACATTTACGAAGTGGAAGCCTGAGGACATTAAGAAAATGACCTTGGAGGATATTCGTAACCTTGTGCTGAGAGACTTGGCGAATGGGGTGGACCCACGCAACGTGAAGTCTCGTATGACTAAGGAAGATGCAGTGTCTTTGCGTAAACAGATGGAAGATAATGCTGAGCAAGAACGGATTCTTGAGCATACGGAAGAGAACTGGCTAAAAGAATTTGGCAAAGATAGCCGTGTTACCACTCCTATTGGAAGTATTAAACTTGGTGAAAACCAATATAAGAAGGCAGGAAGAAACGACCGAATCAAAAGATTTGGTCTGTTGAAGCCTACCCTGGAGCGTCCTGACGTTATCTTGGAGAAGTCTGCACCAAAAGAGGGTGCGGAACGACAGACTAAATATCTGTTTATCAAATCCTTTAAAAAGGCTGATGGAAACAAGATTCTGAACTATGAATCCATAACAGTAAAGCAGGGTGAAGAGGAAGTGGCGATTAGCGCACATCAAATAGAGCCTTCGAAAGTTGTGAAAGAATTAACGGAATCAAAAATGCTATGGAATCGTTTCAGAGGCGATTCTAATTCCTTGGGCGAGAATCAAGGTTCGGCATTAACTCCATCCGCAAATAACCCAAGCGGAAAGGATAGCGTCCTGAATCCTCATAGCGATGCAAAGATACGCAATTCCTTTGAAATCACCAAGGAAAATGGTGGAAATTTATCTGTGGAGGATAAAATAAAAGCTGTATCTCAGCAATTTGGGGTTGATGAGGCAGATGTGGCGATGTACGCCAATGCAGTTAAGAAGGGTTCTACTGCTGAGGCTGCACGTGCCAGAGCAAACATCAAACGATATTTATTGCAGGCAAATGAAGACAAGATTTCCTCATTTAAGGAACTTCTTAAGTACACCAAGCCTGTAAATGAAGCCTTGAAGGAGAACTTTGGTGACGTTGATGCCATGATAGAGGAGCGCAAGCAGCAGATGGAGGCGCAGCGTAACGCCATGGAAGCCGCAAGAAAGAAAGCAGAGGAAGAGGAAGCCAAGCGCCAAAAGCACCTGGAGGAACTTTCTGTGATTCCTGATGATCAACTTGACAAGCAGTATATGGATGCTCTTGCCAAGGGTGATGATGCTACTGCCAGGGAAATGCTTGATGAGGCTGCCAGACGCAAGGGGTATGATGATACCGAAAGCGCATATCAGGGCGTAGGCGCATGGGCTGCTCCGGGAAATCCTGGATATGAAAGCGACAAGGCGAGACGTGACGATTGGGAATCCAGTGGCTCGGATGTGAACCTGGAGGATATTGCCTTGGGCTATGCTCCTCAGCCGGATGATTACTTCTCTCATCCTGAGCGTTATTCGCAGAACACTCCTCATGGATTGGAATCTGTAAAAGCCATCAATACGGCTATTGATGCCATTAAGAATGGTGAGAAAGATGTTAAGGTAAAGGTTTATCGTGCCGTTCCTACTTCTGTGAAGGAAGGTAAGTTGCGTAATGGTGACTGGGTTACTCCTTCTAAGAAATATGCCGAAATGCACGGAACAAACCGTCTGGAAGGCAAATATCGTATCATAGAGGATGAAGTTCCGGCTACTCAACTGTGGTGGGATGGTAATGACGCAAACGAGTTTGGCTTTGATGATGGCAAGGACTATAAATACAAGAATGCCAAGAACAACAGAAAGTTGAACGACCTTGTTACCTATGATGATAAGGGTGACGTTATTCCTCCTTCTAAGCGTTTCAATTCTCGTAAGCAAGATATTCGCTTTATGTTTGGTGGCGAGAAGGGTGCGGCTGAGGCTGACAAGGCTGAGGAAAAGACCTATCGCATGGATAACTTGAATGTGGCAGAGAAGATGGAGCGAGGCAAGAAGGATGCCAAGGCTATCAAGCTGGCTACCGGATGGGAGCGTGGTGCTGATGGCAAGTGGAGATATGAAATGCCGGATGCTAAGATTAAGGAAATGAAGGATATTGGCGGTGGTAATATTGTTAAGCGTTTTGATGATGATATGCTTTGGAATGATGGTAATCTTGCTGATGTCATTGATGCGCCTAAACTTTTTGAGGCTTATCCTCAGTTGAAGAATGTACGTATTGATACGGATGCCATTATGAACGATATGCCTTCAAATGGCGAATATAATCCCAAGACCAACACCATTACCATTCATGCTGATGAGCTGAAATATATGAATAGTATATTGAATCATGAGATTCAGCATGCCATTCAGTTTATTGAAGGCTTTGCCACTGGTGGAAATGAGGACTCTGTGCGTAGCCGTATTGAGGATCGTATGCAGAATATTGAGGATGCTGCTAACGTGGCTGCTGGAACTCTTGATGAATATCGCAATATTAGTACGAGACTTGTGCGACTGGAGTTAGCTAGAAAGTGGAAGAAGAACCCTAATTCGTTCCTGAAATCTTCTGCCATGTTCTCGGCTCCTGGCTATGGTCCATTTACTCCTAAGAAGGAGGCAATCGAGATAGGTCAGCAACTGGCTGATACCTGGATTGATGATGCCAAGCGGTTTGTTGATTCTCGTAGTGAGCGTTTGCTGGCTGGCGAGGATAAGATGGATGAAGCCAAGGTTCTTGCCAAGTGGAAGAATGAATGGCACAATAAATATGTGGACTGGAAGGACTTCAAGGAGGAGTTTGATCAGTTGGATAAGGCTATCAAGGATTTGTCTGATTATCAGCTTTACCATGCTTTGGCAGGTGAGGTAGAATCGAGAAATGTGCAGAATCGATTGGGTATGACCGATGAGGAACGCAGAAACTCGCTGGCTGAGGAGACGGAGGATGTGAACCGTGACGAGCAGATCGTGATGAATGTGGGTGACACTAGCTATAGCATCGTGAAAGACCCTGAGACCATCAAGAACGTGAAGGGCTACAAGGACTCTGAGGCGATGAAGATTATCACCCAGGCACTGGATAAGAACGGCTACACATGGGATGCTGATGTGTATAATGCCGCAGATTTTGGAGGCTATACCAGCAGGGAGCGACTGATAGTGAGAGCCGTGAAGGACGGAGAACTGCCTGAGAAGCCTAAGAAACAGCCACGCAAGAGTGGATGGCTAGAGGCTGTGGAGGATATTCTTCCTACCTTGAAGGTGAAAGAAAGCGGTGTGGCTCCATGGATGGATGCCAGATTGAAGGCAGATGGCATAGACTGGCAGAAGGTGGAGAAGCCTCTTTACGTGATGGGCAGTGCCTATGCTGACGGCAAGATTCCTCATGCTTATGGGGATGAGATTCTGCCTACGCTGAGAACCAAGAGCGGAGATGTGATCATCATGCCGGGCGGAAAGGTTTTGCGTGCTGATGGAAGGGTGCTGGCGAGAATTACCGGACTGGGCGATGACTATCTGTTGCCTAAGACGGAATCTTTGGCGCATACCATCATTGGCAATGGTATTCCGGTGCAGTTGACCAAGGGCGTGATAGCTCCTCTTCTGAATAAGGATGACTTATCTGGCAGAAATGTGCTGGCCAGACTTGGCAGCTCTATCTTCAAGAACAACTGGGATGCTGACAAGCAGAAACAAGTTAGTGACCAGGTAGTGAACACTGCCAACAAACTGGGTGGTGCTGAGGCTACGGTTTACACTTCTGTGGATGAGGTTCCGGATGCTTATCTGAGTGATGTGAAGAATGGGGCTACTGGATGGTATGACCCTACTACGCACACGGTGCATGTTTATCTGCCTAACTGTGCTGATGCCAACGAGGCAGAGAGAACCGTGCTCCATGAGAAGATAGGCCATGAGGGTATGGAAGTGCTGCTGGGGGGCGAAGATGAGGTGAGAAAGTTTGCCAATTTCGTTTATAATTCTGTCGCAGCAAGCACTCGCGGCAAGATTCTGGAGATTGCCAATGAGTATGATCCAGACTGGAAGAAGCACGACCGCATGAATGTGGGAACGCAGGAGTATATCGCCCGACTGGCTGAGGAGGGTCCTAAGACTGCTGAGGACTTTTCTCTTTGGACCAAGATCAAGCATTATCTTATCAAGGTGCTTAAGAAGCTGGGTATTCGTGTGCCGGGGCTTCTGAATGACAAGGATTTGAGATACTACCTGATGAAGGCTGGCAAGGCTCTGCATGTTTGGGACGAAATGCCTCAGGAGAAGCAGGAAGCCATGATGAAGCAGGCTAGCAATGCTGAAATCAAGGACTCGCTGGGTGAGGGAGCCAAGAACGGAAAGCCTCGCCAGAAGAAGGGCGAAAGTATGGTACAGTATATGAAGCGTGTGCAGGAATGGCGCAAGTGGAAGAATGCACGTGAGGATGAGAATGACCCTGAGCCTCCTATGTTCTACGACATCGACAAGGATGAGGCAGGCAAGAAGGAATGGGCACAGCTCAATAAAGACTGGCGTGAACGACACCATCTTGCAGGCGAGGAGCCTACTGGTTTGCCTATCCGAATGGAGGGTGAAGAGGATGGCGCCTACATGACTCGTATTCACGAATATGAGAAATGGAAGGATGCCATGAAGGACCAGGAAGACCCTATGCCTGATATGTTTGCCTTCGAAAAGAAGAAGCAGGAGGAGGTGAAACGCAAGTATGAGGACTGGTTGGCCAGACATGAGCTGCAGGAGCAGCAGCAAGCGGACTTGGACTTGTATGAGGGTAAGATTTATCCGGCGGAGACCAATCCGAAGGCTGATGACCTGGAACAGCAGGTGATGCAGGACTTGGCCGAGGTGACCAGTACGGACGTGAGCAAGGTGGGTGCTGCCAAGACAGTGAAGCATGCTGTTATCCATCGTAGAAAGAATATGGAGGAGGCTAGTGCGGATGATGCCATCTACATCAATGATGTGAAGAACAGAATCGAGAAGATGGCTGACAGCGGTGCTTTTGATAAGTTGCTTTCTGACTACCAAGGCAAGCCTAACCGGGCTGAGAAGCTGGCTGAGGCTATACCTTATATAATAGAGGCTCCTAGACGTTTGCGTGACCTGGCGCACGATTTGAACGCCACTGGTGCTTTTGACAAGGGACATATCCATATCCAGCCGGAGGATGTGGAGGCTATACAGCCTTATGTGGCTGATTTGATTGCTGAGACTGGCAAGAAGCATACCGAGCTGAGTGACGACAAGGAGGTGGAGGTGTATGATGATCCGCAGGCTGTGAGCGATGTGGCCAGCAAGATGGCGCAGGTTATCAACGACAATCACCAGGGCGAGGAAGGTTTTGTGCCTATTGACGGTACGGACATTCTGAGCGAGCATGTTTTGCCACTGGTGAAGCAGCAGATTGTGCCTGAGGGTATCGATTACAAGAATATCTCGCCAGAAATGCAGGCAGCTCTTGATTCTATCCGTGACTGGTATAATTATACCTACGACTGGTTGAAGGATAACCGCACCTTGAAGGAGGACACCGGTTATAATGTGGACTATGTAAACCATATCTGGGATAAGGAGAAGAGTGACAAGCAGGCTTATGCCCTGTATGTTGAGAACAGACAGCGCACCAAGAGCCCGAACGAGAAGAAGCGAACCATCAGTACATTGATGGAGGGTATCAGCGTAGGACTTGTGCCAAAGACTACCGACATCACGAAGATGATGGCTTACTACAGCCGAAGCAATATCGAGGCTTGGGTAAACAAGACGATGCTGCAGGAGTTGAGCGGACTGAACGTGATAGAGCGGAATGAGGATGGTGAGGTGGTTTCTACTGATCCGCTGCTTTCTTCTACGGCTCCGTTTAACCTGGAGCAGTATAAGTACTTTGAGATTCCGGGCGTGGGACCTGTGTGGGTGTATAATGTATCGCCTAAGCAGGTGAAGGTGAAGAACCCTATCACTGGCAAGGAGAAGGTGCTTTATAGCGAGGCTAGTGCTGGTGACCGATTCGGGGTAGTATTTGAGACTTATCAGTCTTCTCCTTTCTGGAAGGCTTTTGATACGCTTGCATCGAGTGCCAAGAAGCTGGAGCTGGGCTTTAGCGGTTTCCATGCCGGAGCCTTGACGGAAGTTTATATGGTGCAGAACATGGCGGAGTTTGGTCCTAAGAAGGCTATGGCCAACTTTATGAAGTATATCTTTGTAGATACGATGAAGA
>ERZ1034687.200-NODE-200-length-39453-cov-10.669095_pt1 | contig 39453 bp, 35 predicted proteins | sample MGYA00520704_ERZ1034687 | MGnify/ENA primary metagenome ERZ1034687 (study PRJEB33766, sample SAMN09781762) | gut metagenome | biome: gut microbiome | host: Homo sapiens | place: Madagascar | study: EMG produced TPA metagenomics assembly of the PRJNA485056 data... | reverse complement strand
GTTAGGGACTTGCACCCATTAGGATAAGCTCATGCCGAGCATACAACAAAAAAGAGTGTAACCTAACGGCTACACTCTTTTTTATCATCTTTTACTTAGATTTCTTTAAGAAGATTAATGGACTCATATTACAATATACTCACGCACCTCTACATATAAGTCCAATAACATAAAATAAAACTTTTACTAAACATCTTAAATACTCAATAATTATCAAATCTTTTTCAGCATTCGCATACAAGATTCAATGATTTTTCTGAATCTGCTGCAAAGATAGTCTTTTATTCGACTAATGGTATGCACTTTTTGTTATTTTAGCATACACAATTGGTTAACTTTTATCATTTTATACGCTAAAAAGACACATTTATTACTCTTACTTGAGTATATCATTGAGTATTTCAACTGCTTGCCCCACGCTTCTGATGTCGGATATTCTCAGATAACGCTTGCTGTTTTTTTCCTTGAGATTGCACCGCTTCACATGGGAGGTGACATAATTGATCACCTTAGAGAACATTGTACTCTTGTAGAATGGACTCTGTACATTACTCACAAACTGCATTTGGAGCACTCCTTGCTTCAGCATGATTTTCTCACATCCCAAAGTCTTACCCAGACGACGCAAGGTAACTACATGCATCAGCTCATCTGCCTCACGAGGCACAGGACCGAAGCGGTCTATCATTCGCTGTCTGTAAGCAGCCAAGTCATCATCATTCTCGATACGATCCAACTCACGATAAAGCAACATTCTCTCACTACTTCCCGGCACATAGGTATCAGGGAAATACATTTCCAAGTCACTTTCCACTGCACAGTCATCGACAAAGTCATCGCCAGTAAGTTGCTGCCCTTGCTCCATCTCATCTTGATAAAGGTCATTGAACTCCTCGTTCTTCAATTCCGTGACGGCTTGAGAAAGAATCTTCTGATAAGTCTCATAACCCAGGTCTTCCATAAAGCCACTCTGTTCAGAACCGAGCAAGTTGCCAGCACCTCGAATATCCAAGTCTTGCATGGCAAGGTTGAATCCACTTCCCAACTCACTGAATGTCTCCAAGGCTTCCAATCTTCTACGAGCATCAGTGGTAAGCACACTCTTAGGTGGAGCTATCAGATAGCAGAACGCCTTCTTGTTGCTTCGTCCTACCCTACCTCGCATTTGGTGCAGGTCGCTCAATCCGAAGTGATGGGCATCATTGATAATGATGGTATTGGCGTTGGATATATCAATGCCATTCGACACAATAGTCGTAGAGAGCAACACATCATAATCATAATTGACAAAACCCATGATGACATTCTCTAGTTCTTCCGGCTTCATCTGTCCATGACCGATAGCGACCCTACAATCAGGAACGTTTTTCTCGATGAGCAACTTCAGTTCCGGCAGTTTGGAAATTCTGTCATTGACAAAGAACACCTGACCGTTGCGGCTCATCTCAAAGTTGATGGCATCAGCAATCACCTCTGAACTGAAAGTTGTCAACTCCGTATGTATCGGATAGCGATTAGGAGGTGGAGTACGCATGATGCTCATATCCCTAGCTCCCATCAAGGAGAACTGAAGGGTACGAGGAATAGGAGTCGCACTCATCGTCAACGTATCCACATTGACTTTTAATTGGCGCAACTTCTCCTTGGTACTCACGCCAAACTTCTGTTCCTCATCAATGATAAGAAGTCCCAAGTCCTTCCATTTCACGGACTTGGAGATTAGCTTGTGCGTACCTATCAATATATCAACCTTTCCATCTTGCAAGTCAGCCAAGATTTGCTTGGTTTCTTTGGTAGAGCGAGCACGACTGAGATAATCCACCCTCACAGGCATTCCCTCCAGACGAGACTTGAATGTCTGGTAATGTTGGAAGGCCAGCACGGTAGTTGGCACCAACACGGCAACCTGTTTACTATCACAAGCCGCCTTGAAGGCAGCACGAATCGCCACCTCCGTCTTTCCGAAGCCGACATCGCCACATACCAGTCTGTCCATCGGACGAGAACTCTCCATATCGGCTTTCACATCCATCGTCGCCTTGTTTTGGTCTGGCGTGTCTTCATATAAGAAGGAAGCCTCCAACTCATGTTGCAAGTATCCATCCATACTGAAAGCATATCCTTTCTCACGACGGCGCTTGGCATAAAGTTTAATCAAGTCACGTGCGATATCCTTGATATGCTTCTTAGCCTTCTCCTTCAACTTATCCCAAGCACCCGTACCTAGGGTGGAAAGACGAGGAGGCTCACCAGAATCACCACTGCGATACTTACTTATCTTGTAAAGAGAATGAATAGACACATCCACCTTGTCATTATTCTTGTAGATGATGCGAATCATCTCTTGATAGCTATCGCCCGTAGGAACACGAACCAATCCACCAAACTTTCCGATTCCAAAATCAATATGCACCACAAAGTCGCCCGGCTCCATCTCTTGCAATTCCTTCATCGTCAACGCCATCTTACCGGCACGAGCTGCATCGGATCGCAAATTATACTTATGGAAACGGTCGAATATCTGATGGTCTGTAAAGAAACAACATTTTTTGTCTTGATCAACGAATCCCTCGTGAATGGTCTTCTCCACCGGCACGAAAGTAATCTGATAACGACGCAACTCCTCACTATCAAAGATATCTTTGAGACGTTGCTGTTGCTTCTGGCTATCAGCTAATATATATAAGGTGTATTTTTGGAGAAGATAATCTTCAAGTGTACGAGCCAACAAGTCGAAGTTCTTATGGAACAAAGGTTGTGGCTGGATTTGGAATTGAAGAGAAGCAGCATTTCTCTCCTTTCGTTCCTGCCATTCTCCATTTCCACCAAGTCCAAACTCCACATGCAATCTTTCTGCCACATCTTCCTGAAACTGAAGAGCAGTACATAGATTGAGTTCCGCCTTCATCTCCTTCCGAATCTGTTGTTCCTCCATCTCCGTAGCACCTTCCAATCGTTCAGTCAAGCTCTGCGAAGAGAATCCTTCCTTAAAAATTTGTTCGATGCGGTCACGAACGAAAGAATAATCCTTCATGGCGATGATTGCATCTTCATCCAAGAAAGAAAGGAAAGATTGTCGCTCACTCTCCACTCCAGAGAGTTCCGGTACCACCTCTATGTTATCTTTCTTGTCTTTGGACAGTTGGTTCTCCACCTCAAAGGTACGGATGGAATCTATCTCATCACCGAAGAAATCCACACGGAAAGGATATTCACAACTGAAAGAATAGACATCGAGGATGCTACCACGAACAGCAAACTGTCCTGGTTCATAGACGTAGTCGGTTTCCTCGAAACCAAAATCACGCAATGTATGCACGATATCTGTCAAGGCTATCTGTTGGCTAACAGACAGTTGGAGTATTCTCTCATCGATTCTTTTCTTTGCCATGACCAACTCAGCCAAGGCATCAGGATAAGAGACAATGAAAATATCTTTTCTCTGAGACAAACGAGCCAAGACCTCAGTTCGCAAGACCTCATTGGCAGCATCTTTCTGCCCATACTTGACGGCTCTACGATAACTAGATGGAAAGAAGAACACATTCTCTTGTCCCAAAGCCTGCATCAAGTCATGATAAAAATAACCAGCCTCATCAGCATCCTCAAGCACGAAAAGTACCGTCTGCTTGAGTTGTGGGTATATGGAAGCAAAAAAGATTGGTGCGGAAGAACACACCAATCCCTGCAAGAAAACGGATTTCAACCGTTTTTTCTGTATTAAGTCCATGAAAGCCTTCGCCTGTGGCGAACGACTATAGATATTTTCTATTTCTTGTATAGTCACTTTATTTTATCTTAGGATATTTCTTAAACCATCCATCCAAGCGAAGACGCATTACGCCAAAGAAAGCCTCGCCGAAGATTCCACCATTCATCTTGCTCACACCCTCACGGCGGTTGACAAAGATGACAGGTACCTCTTTGATTTTGAAACCTATCTTATGAGCAGTATATTTCATCTCAATCTGGAAAGCGTATCCCTTGAAGCGAATCTCGTCCAAGTGTATTGTTTCCAACACCTTACGACGATAGCATACGAATCCCGCCGTTGTATCGTGCACCTTGAAACCAGTGACAATACGAACGTACTTGGAAGCGAAGTAACTCATCAAGACACGACCGATAGGCCAGTTGACAACATTGACACCTGATACATACCTAGAGCCTACAGCCACATCATATCCTTCATCATGTGTTGCAGCATAGAGACGTGGCAAGTCATTAGGATCATGACTAAAGTCGGCATCCATCTCGAAGATAAAGTCATAACCTTGCTCCAAGGACCACTTGAATCCAGTGATATAAGCCGTACCCAAGCCCAACTTGCCCGAACGTTCCAAGATGTGCAAGCGGTCGGCAAACTCATTTGCTATCAAAGACTTCACGATAGCGGCAGTGCCATCAGGACTACCGTCATCTATCACAAGTATATCAAAATCCTTTTCAAGTCCAAACACGGCTCGAATGATTTTCTCTATATTTTCCTTCTCATTGTAAGTAGGAATAATGACTATGCTATCGCTCTTCATACCTTTTCTTATTATATGATTATAACAATGTATCTAAATCTGCAAGAAAGATGCAGTCTATCTTTTGCAAAGATACGATAAATATCTCAAATGCTCTTGTTTTTTGAATATTTTTGCATTTATTGGTCAGGATTTTCCACAAATCCTTGATACTCGGCATCCAAACCGCCCATAATGGCATCATAACTCTGAGTCATCTGGTTCTTGATGTTCTCCGTTCCCTTGCCTATCGGAGCTATCGGTTTGTGGATAGTCAACTTCAATGGATGCCAGAATGCCCAATAGATGTCCTTCATGCGTGGCTTCACCTGGAAACTACCATTGATGGTAAGTGGACAAACCGGCAACTGAAGTTCATCTGCCAACATAAAGGCTCCACGTCGGAAGACACCCATGTGTCCCGTAAAAGTTCTAGCGCCCTCTGGAAATACCACCAACGACATACCCTCCTTCAATTCCTCACGAGCTTTGTCGTAAGAAGCACGAATCTTGGAAGGACCGCTCTTATCAACGAAAATGTGGTGAGCATACTCGCAAGCAACACCTACCAATGGCACCTTGCGTAAGCCCTTCTTCATCATCCACTTGAAGTTTCTACCCAAGAAACCATAGATGAGGAAAATATCGAATGCACCCTGATGGTTGGCTACAAAGACATAGCTCTGCTTCTTGTCCAAGTTCTCTCGTCCCTCCACCTTGACAGGCAACAAAAGAATACGAATCCAAAGCTGTGACCACAGCTTTCCAGGATAATATCCCCAGAAATGGCCATTGCCAATCATACAACCCAATACGGTAACCAAACTTGTAATCACGCTTGCCAAAAGCAAGATTGGTAAACAAACCAAAAGCTGATATAAACGATACAGATATTTCATAATTATATTACCTTTTTCTTTTTAGAGTAATGACGACAATCTCGGCAGTGGCACCAATGCGGATTGGAACCACACCTCCCAGTCCTGCCGTCGTATAAAGTTGACATCCCTCCCGCTCATAAAGTCCGTAATCATAAGCAGCAAAGATAGTAGGCCGCACCCCCAAGATTTCCACTTGCCCTGCATGGGTATGCCCACTCAATGTGAGTTGAGGAGCCACTAGACTGCTGTCTTTCGAACCGTACTCCTCATTGATCGTAGAAGGTGCCATTTTCTTCCACTGGGTCGGAATATGCTGGAGCATCAAGACGAAACTTCCTGGTTTGATACCATCAAGAGCCTTGGCTACGTCTGTATGCTTAGGCTTATCATAGTTTTCCGTACCTGCCACATAGATAGAGTCACGACCACGATGCACAATCACATGCTCATTATTGAGCAATCGCCATCCCAAGCTTCGCTCGAAATCTTGCACTTGTCTCTCGATAGCGCCCTTTTCTTCTGCCGAGGCTTTCACATAATAGCTATAATCGTGGTTGCCCAACACACTATACACGCCATCCTTCGCCTTCAAACTAGCAAGCAAACTGCGGAAGGGGGGTAACTCCGATGGATGAGCATTCTGCAAATCACCCGTAAAGCAGATCATGTCAGCATGTTGTGCTTGAATACTGTCGATGTCACGCTGCGGTATGCCACGACGCCAACCATAATAGGAACCCATGTGAATGTCGCTGAACTGCACGATGCGATACCCCTCGAACCCTTTAGGCAAATCAGGCACATAAACGGTGATATGCTTCACCTCCAACTTCTGAAATCCCCAAGTAAATCCATAGACAAACGAGACAAAGGCAATGACAGCCAAGCCCAGTCCTACTTTTCGTCCATAGTTTTTTCTTGTATGGAGACACCGCTGGCAACATTTCCCCAAGAAACTACAGAAAGCATAGACAAACTCTGGCACCGCACACACCGCCATCATCCCAAACCAAACATCCACCAGTAATGGATTCTTTGGTACAAAGCCTGGCAGCAGTGCCAAGTAGATGCTATAGCCCAACATCATCACAGCCGGACACCATATCAAGCATCTCTTTCGCCATCCCCATTTTTTTCCTTCACTCCTATCTATCCATAAGTAAGGCAACAGAATGCCTAGGACTACCGGAATGAGTATTCTATGTATCATATATGTTTTTTCTTTAGACTCTCCCCATTTGTAAGACAGGGACTCACTTCTTCAACAAACTAGATTGCAAGAAACGTCTCATCAATTCCAATGGAATGCCTCGCCTTTTGGCATAGTCCCTCAACTGGTCTTCTCCTATCTTACCCAACTCGAAATACCGAGCCTTCGGATGGGCGAACATCAATCCCGACACACTGGAATGAGGTGTCATCATACCACTTTCGGTAAGTCGGATGTTCACATCCTTCATCCCTAGCAATTCATTGAGGATGAAATTCACACTCGTATCTGGCATCGAAGGATAACCCACTGCTGGACGAATACCTTGGTATTCCTCTCGATGAGACTGTTCCATGGTCAGATGCTCATCTGGGGCATATCCCCAGAACTCTTTCCTCACCTGTTCATGCAGTCTTTCCGCCGAAGCTTCCGCCAATCGGTCGCATAAGGTTTGCGCCAACATGGAGAGATAATCATCCTGATGATACAGCTCCACAATCTCGGCATCTACCGTCGTACAGAACAAGCCCAACTGGTCTCGCTTTTGTTGCGATAGCGGACGGATGAAGTCTGCCAAGCATAAGTTGGGTTCACCTTCCGAAGAAGCCTTCTGCTGGCGAAGCATCGGAATCCTAGTTATAGAAGAGCCATCAAACAAGACGATATCGTCGCCCTCACTATTCGCCTCCAGCAATCGAAAGATACCATGGGTATGATACTTTCCTTGCCAAGACTCCAACATGCCGAGCGCTTCATTCTGCATTTTTTCCTTTTCTTCCTTGGGTTTTCCACTCAATCCCCAGGCATGGTAAAAATAAAGCCAGTTGATATAGGGAGTCACCTCAGAAATCTCGTATGCCAGTATTTTCCTCGACGAATATTCCTTGTTACCAATCATCAAACATCCTCTCTGAAAGCGATTTCTTCACCTCGATAGGAAGCGTCGAATACACCTTTATTATATATAATGTGTCCATTGCAGAGCGTTTGCTCCACTTGCCACTGATATTCATGTCCCTCCATCGGACTCCACAAGCACTTGCTTTGTATTTTACCCTTGGTAACTGTCCAAGGAGAATGAGGACGCACAATGACAATGTCTGCCTGGTATCCCTTACGCAAATAGCCACGTCGTGCCACCCCGAACAAACTCGCTGGACGATGCGACATCAGTTCCACCATCTTTTCGATGGAAAGCACCCCCTCGTCCACCAATTCCAACATGGTAACCAAGGAGAACTGTATCATAGGCATTCCAGAAGCAGCCTTGGCACATCCTCCCTGCTTGTCTTTCCATTCATGGGGAGCATGGTCGGTACCAATGACTGCGATTCTGCCATCATTCAAAGCCTGTCGCAAAGCCGTTCTGTCGTTCAAGGTCTTCACGGCAGGATTACATTTGATGAGCGAGCCCTTGGTTGCATAGTCCTCATCGGTGAAAAAGAGGTGAGCAATCACAGCCTCGCCCGTGATATTGTCATCCTTGCCCAAGAGTTCCAGTTCCTGCGCCGTTGTCAAGTGAGCGATATGCAAGCGTGCCCCCGATTCCTTGGCGAGCTTTACCGCCAATCGACTACTCTCCAAACAAGCCTCAGCACTTCGAATCTCCGGATGATACTTCACATCCGGGTCTTCCCCATACTTTTCTTTGTAGGCAGCCATATTACGGTTGATGATGTCGGCATCCTCACAATGAGTCATCACAGGCAAGTCCAAGCGATGGGCAGTCTGGAAGATTTTCTGCAAGGCATCATATTGATCGACAAGCATATTACCAGTACTCGAACCCATAAAGAGTTTGATACCTGGGATTCTATTCTTATCCAACTTCTCAAACAATTCCACGTTATCATTAGTAGCCCCGAAGAAGAAACTATAGTTCACATGACTTTTCTCCTTTGCCAAAGCGAACTTTTCCTCCAATGTCTCCAACGTGGTGGTTTGAGGCTGGGTATTAGGCATTTCGAAGTAAGAGGTAACGCCACCGAATGCAGCCGCCCTACTCTCACTCTCAATATCAGCCTTGCGTGTCAAGCCCGGTTCACGAAAATGAACATGATCGTCAATGACACCTGGCAAAACAAAACACCCCGAGGCATCAATTACTCGATCACAGACACCACGGGGAGCTTCACCTTCATATATTTCGGAAATTTGTTCATCATCTACCAAGAGGTCGCCCTCGAAAGAGCGTCCCTCGTTGACGATGATGCCATCTTTTATCAATATTTTCATGCTATATACATTTTGCTATGGATTATTTTCCCATTGCATTCTCCTGACCCGGTTCTTTCTCTGGAATAGTAGGTTTAGCCAAGTCGTTGGCTGTAGGAGCTGGAGCTGCATTAGGGTCTATCTGGGGAGCTTGCACGGATGGAGCAGCCATCTCTGCATCGCGAGTTCCATTCATAATCTGTTGGTTCTCTTGTGCCTTCTGATAGAAGTCCTTCACGTATGGATCATTCTTGAAGGTATCAGTAGCCTTGCTCATGATGTCTTCTATCCATGGAGTCAGCATTGGGTATTCCTCTTGCACGGTCAACATAAAGAAGACACCAGGACCCAAGACATTGTCAAAGTTATCGGTCACAAAGGTGGTCACCAATTTATCTTCTTGATCAGCCAACTTCATCGCTTCCTCATTCAACTTCTGCACCACCACATTCATGTCGCTACCATCCATGATAGCTTGGTCATGCTTATGTACCAATTCCATCTGCTGGTTTTGCAGCTGTTGGTATTTCTTCAAGAAAGCAAACAACTTATCATTGAGAGGCGTACCACTAACGATACGCTGTGTATCATCGAGCTTAACAGTGATATCGCCACTTTCCAGCACCAAAGGGAGCACCTGAGCATCATCCATAAAAATATTTGCCATCTTCACGGAATCCAAGTTGCCACAGAAATGGAACTGTCCATGGACAACGTCACACGAATCTATATTTTTGAATTCGTTTCCTTTTAAGGTTTTCAGGTATAGCATACGCCCATCCAAAGTACTCACGTTGGAAGTTCCTTGGACGTTATAGCTATTGGCACATGAGGTCATTGCCAACAAGGTGATGAACGCATAAAGTATTTTATTCATAAGCTTTCTGTATTTCGGGTAACAAAAGTACAACCTTATATTGAAGTACGGAAAAAAATTTATGCTATTTAATTGAATATTGCAACTATTTAGTATTTTTTGGCAATTCCTTCTTCAACTCAGCTGAAATGCGATGTGTAGTATATAGCTCCAACAAGGCTGCGATGAGAAGCAGCAAAACCCACTTATTATAAAAATAGGTAATGTAGGTCTCATAATTGGAGAACCAATGACGAGCAAAAGCATATACCGTATCGACCATCGAGATGCCCGACAACACAAAACAGATGTCAGCTACCGCCTGAATACGCTTCAAGCGATGGATGACCATGGACTTTCCCTCATAGAGTTGGATGGACTGCATCACACTAAACAATACCGTACCCAACAAGAACACCCAGCAGGTATAAAGCAACATCTGTGGATGGATGAAACCAAATGCAAAGCAACCTGCGCCGACAACCATCAGCACACCGCCCAACAAGAAAATAGCACTCTGTACTTTACTCAACTGTTTCATTTTCTATCTCTTCATCATTATTTTTAGGCAAATCTGTACTCAGCACAAAGATATCCTCATCATCGGCTTTCATGAAATAGCGTTCTCTTGCTATCTTCTCATAAGCCCTGGTACCCATGCGCATCTCTCTCAACACCTTGGAATCCTCGGTGTATCTCGCCGTGTATTTTTTTATCTCAGAACGCAAGTTGCTGATCTGAATTTGGTATTTCACGTGCTGACAGATGCTATTGTCGTCAATAACACCTACCACCAAAACTCCCACAATTATCACTATAAGATACTTATAATGAGAGAGATAACTCCAGATTACGCCTAATTGTTTACTCATTTATTTCCTTATTTTTTTGCAAAGATAATATTTTTTTGTTATCTTTGCATCATCATTTAAGAAAAAATAATGGAAGAATACATTGTTTCTGCAAGAAAGTACCGTCCGATGAGCTTCGACTCCGTAGTAGGACAGAGTGCTTTGACCACGACTTTGAAGAATGCCGTGAAGAGCGGAAAGCTCGCTCACGCCTACCTTTTCTGTGGTCCACGTGGTGTGGGCAAGACAACCTGTGCCCGTATTTTCGCCAAGACCATCAACTGCGAGCATCCCCGTGAAGACGGTGAGGCTTGCAACGAGTGTGAAAGTTGCAAGGCGTTCAATGAGCAGCGTTCCTTCAACATCTTTGAGTTGGATGCCGCCAGCAACAATGGCGTCGAGCAAATCAAGGCCCTCATGGAACAAACCCGCATACCTCCTCAGGTAGGCAAGTACAAGGTGTTTATCATCGACGAGGTCCACATGCTCAGTTCCGCTGCCTTCAATGCCTTTCTGAAGACATTGGAGGAGCCACCTTCGCATGTCATCTTCATCCTCGCCACCACCGAGAAGCACAAGATTCTGCCAACCATCCTCAGCCGTTGCCAGATTTATGACTTCGAGCGCATGACGGTGCCAAACACCATCAAGCACCTTGCCATGGTAGCCGAGAAAGAAGGTATCAAATATGAAGAGCAAGCACTGGCTGTCATCGCCGAAAAGGCAGATGGCGGTATGCGTGATGCACTCTCCATCTTCGACCAGGCTGCCAGCTTCTGCCAAGGCGACATCACCTACAAGAAAGTCATCGAAGACCTCAATGTGCTCGACAGCGACAACTATTTCAAGTTTGTCGATTTAGCTCTCGCCAACAAGGTGAGCGAGATGATGGTACTCCTCAACAACATTATCAACAAAGGTTTCGACGGCGGCATCCTCATCCAAGGTCTTGCCCAGCATGTTCGTAATGTCATGATGGCAAAAGACCCACAGACCTTGCCTCTCTTGGAAACCAGCGATGAGCAAAAAGCCAAATATCAGGTACAGGCACAGGCAGCTCCTACACCTTTCTTATATAAGGCACTCAAAATCATGAACGATTGTGATGTGCAATACCGACAAAGTTCCAACAAACGACTGTTGGTGGAGCTGACGCTCATCCAAGTGGGACAGATTACCCAACCAGAAGACAAAGACGTGCCTAGTGCGGGGCGTACGCCCCATAGATTAAAATCCCTGTTTCAGAAACTGATTGCTCCGCTTAAGCCTGCCACTCAGGGTGCAGGTGCGGCGCAAGAAGGCAGCAAGAAGGTGGAAGCCATTCCTGCTGCCCAACCCTCTGTTGTCTCTAGCGACAACAAATCTACTCAAGAAGCCCCAGCCGCCAAAGGCAAGGCTATCCTCAGCAAGAGTATTAAGTTGGGTAATATTGGCATGACCTTCAAGAACTTGGAGAAGAGCCAAGAAGCGTCTTACAAGAACGTCAATGCCATAACAGATACTCCCGACACAACAGCGAGCACCGATGGCAGTCAAACGCCTTTCAACAACGAGCAGTTGCGTGGTCAATGGATCAGCATGTGCATCAGAATGGAGCACATCACCGAGATGTATGGTATGTCGCAACGTCTCAAGATGCTCACCCCTACCATCACCGAGTTCCCTAACATCGAGGTGGTCATCGACAATCCTATTCTGATGGAGGATGTCAGCAAAATCAAGAACCGCATCCGCACTACCCTTGTAAGAGGACTGAACAACAATGCCTTGACCATCAACTACCGTCTGGCGGAACAAAGCGAGATCAAGGTCATCAAGTCGAAGAAGGAAATCTTCGATGACTTAAAAGAAAAAACTCCCGCACTAGAAAAACTAGTACAGGAGTTCCAACTTGTAATGGCATAAAAATACCCATTACACACGAAAATAATCTTCCCAAAAAAATATTTTAGATGAGCATCATGCCATTCTCAGCGCATTCCTTGCGCATTTCCTCAGGCCAGATGCTCGCTTGTATTTCACCGATGTGAGCCTTGTGCAACAATACCATGCAAAGACGACTCTGCCCGATACCGCCACCAATACTCAAAGGCAATTTGTCGTTCAAGAGTTGCTGGTGGAAGTACAATTTCTCGCGATCTTCCTTGCCCTCAATCTCCAACTGGCGAAGCAAGCTCTCTTTATCCACACGGATACCCATAGAGCTCAACTCAAAGCTACGTCCCAACACAGGATACCAAATCAAGATATCGCCATTGAGACCCACCTTTCCATTCTCTGCAACGGTACTCCAGTCATCATAGTCAGGAGCACGACCATCGTGCTTCTTTCCATCGCTCAACTTTCCTCCAATACCCTCTACGAATACGGCACCATACTTCTTGCAAATTGCATCCTCACGCTCCTTAGGAGTCTTATCAGGATACATATCCAGCAAATCCTGGGCATGTACGAAGTGAATCTGCTCTGGCAAGAAAGGTTTGAGCTCTGGATAGTGCTCACAAGTGAGATATTCCGTACGGCGGATAGCAGCATAGATACGACGAACCACATTTTCCAAGAAAGCTATCGTACGATCCTTTTTCTCGATAACAGCCTCCCAGTCCCACTGATCGACATAAAGTGAATGCAAGTTGTCCAGTTCCTCATCGGCACGAATGGCATTCATATCGGTATAGACACCATAACCTGGTTCGATATGATACTCAGCCAAAGTCAATCTCTTCCATTTAGCCAAAGAGTGAACGACCTCTGCCTTGGCATCCTCCAAGTCCTTGATAGGGAATGTCACTGGGCGCTCCACACCATTCAAATCATCGTTGATACCCAAGCCTTTCAAAACGAAAAGAGGGGCAGTGACACGACGAAGGCGAAGTTCTGTAGAGAGGTTAGCCTGGAAGAACTCCTTGATCAACTTGATACCCATCTCCGTTTGGCGCATGTCGAGCACCGCCTTGTAGTCGATAGGTTTTATTACATTACTCATATGATTCTATTTCTTTTGTTTTTATTCGATTTTGCTGTCAAAAGCCACGTTAGTAACAACGGTATCTTCTTTCTGACGGTGCAAAGGTACAAAATAATTATTAATCTGCAAGCATTTTCTCCTATTTATTTTGCAAAATGTTAGTATTTTTAATATTTTACTATCTAATTGCATATATTTTAGGGATTTTTGCAAGAAACTTATGGATTACCTTTGTTCCTCCAACGCCAGTTTGTAACTTTTTCACTGAAAACAGACACAAATATTTGGTTATTTCAAATAAAAGCATTAATTTTGCAAACGTATTATCTTTACCATGGCTCCGTAGCTTAGTTGAATAGAGCGTCAGATTCCGGTTCTGAAGGTCCTGGGTTTGAGTCCCAGCGGAGTCACCAATATCTCCCATCATGGGGATTATCTATACATTATTTAATTAAGAACATGGACTTAGCAGAACGTTTTATAAACTACACAAAGTTTGACACACAGTCGAGCGAGGACTCCGACAGTGTGCCTAGTACGGCGAAACAACTGGAGTTCGCCAAGTATCTAAAACATGAATTGGAGGAGGAAGGCCTCTGCGACGTAGAGATGGACGACATGGGCTACATCTACGCCACTCTCAAGGGCAATACCAAGAAAAAGACACCTACCATCGGATTTATTTCCCACATGGACACCAGTCCCGACGCTAGCGGAAAGGATATCAAGGCTCGTATCATCAAGAACTATGATGGCAACGACATCGAACTGAGCCCTGGCATCTTCTCTAGAGTCGATAAATTCCCAGAACTCAAAGCCCACAAGGGCGAGGACATCATCGTCACCGACGGCACGACTCTTTTGGGTGCCGACGACAAGGCGGGCATCGCCGAAATCGTACAGGCTATGTGCTACCTCCGTGACCACGATGAAATCAAGCATGGTGACATCAGAGTAGGCTTCAACCCTGACGAGGAAATCGGAATGGGCGCCCATCACTTCGATGTCGAGAAGTTTGCCTGCGATTGGGCTTACACCATGGACGGCGGCGACCTGGGCGACCTGGAGTATGAGAACTTCAATGCCGCAGCTGCCAAGATTCACATCAAGGGTGTCAGTGTCCACACGGGTTATGCCAAGGGCAAGATGATCAATGCCAGCCGACTCGCCGTTGAGTTCCAAAACATGATTCCGGAGACCGACTTGCCTGAGACTACCGAGGGCTACCAGGGCTTCTATCACCTGCTCGGCATCGAGAGCCACTGCGAGGAAGCCAAGTTGGCTTACATCATCCGTGACCATGACCGTGACAAGTTTGAGGACCGCAAGGCATTCATCGCTGATTGCGTCAAGAAAATCAACGAGAAATATGGCGAGGGCACTTGCGAAGCTGAGATTTACGACCAGTACTACAACATGAAGGAGAAGATAGACCCTAACATGCACGTCATCGACATTGTGCTCAGAGCAATGCAAGAGAGCGGCGTTCCTCCTCGTGTAGAACCTATCCGTGGCGGTACCGATGGCGCACAGCTCAGTTTCAAGGGGCTTCCTTGTCCTAACATCTTCGCCGGCGGTGTCAACTTCCATGGTCCTCACGAGTTTGTCAGCATCCAGGTGATGGAGAAAGCCGTTCAGACCATTGTGAAGATTGCAGAGATCACAGCCGAATACAACGACTAAACTCATTTAAATAATTAAGAATTAATAATTAAGAGTTGGCTTATGGGCTTCTATAAAGCATATATCCACTTTAATTATTAATTCTTATTTTTTATGGCAGAAAAGCCTCATTCTTAATTATTAATTATAAATTCTTAATTATCAATGAATGAAATACCATATCTCGTAAAAGACCTCGCCTTGATTCTGATGGTGGCAGGCATCGTCACCATCATCTTCAAGAAACTCAAGCAACCCCTTGTGCTCGGCTATATCGTGGCAGGTTTTCTCGTTTCTCCTCATATGCCTTACACCATGTCGGTCATCGACGAGAGCGACATCAAGACGTGGGCTGACATCGGTGTTATCTTCACCTTGTTCTCCCTAGGTCTCGACTTCTCATTCAAGAAGATCGTCAAGATGGGTGCCTCGCCCATCATCGCCACGGTAGTCATCGTCTTCTCGATGATGATGCTCGGCATCAGCGTGGGACATGGGTTCGGATGGAGCAAGATGGACTGCATCTTCCTCGGAGGTATGCTCGCCATGAGTTCCACCACTATTATATATAAGGCATTCGACGACATGGGACTGCGGCAGCAGAAATTCGCCGGCATGGTGATGAGCGTGCTGATACTGGAAGACATCCTTGCCATCGTGATGATGGTGATGCTCTCGACGATAGCTGGGGGCAGCAATCCCGACGGCGAACAGATGTTGGGCTCCATCGTCAAGATAGGTTTCTTCCTCGTCCTTTGGTTTATCGTGGGCATCTTCGCCATCCCTTGGTTCTTGCGTTCGGTACGCAAGCTGGTCAACAATGAGACCTTGCTTATTGTGGCATTGGGCTTGTGCTGCGGCATGGCGGTACTCTCCACCAAGGTGGGATTCTCCAGTGCCTTCGGAGCTTTCGTCATGGGTAGCATCTTGGCGGAGACCGTCGAGGCGGAGAAAATCATCAAGTTGGTAGAACCCGTGAAGAACCTCTTCGGAGCCATCTTCTTCGTTTCCGTCGGCATGTTGGTCGATCCTAAGATATTGGTGGAATACGCCCTGCCTATCCTCGCCTTGGTATGCACCATCCTGGTAGGTCAGGCGATATTGGGCACCCTGGGATTTATGTTGGGCGGCGAGTCATTGAAGTCGGCGATGCGCTGTGGATTCTCCATGTCACAGATTGGTGAGTTCTCATTCATCATCGCCTCATTGGGACTGTCGCTAGGTGTCATCAGCAACTTCCTCTATCCTGTGGTCGTTGCCGTGTCCGTCATCACCACCTTCCTCACCCCTTACATGATTCGCCTCGCCACCCCTACCTATCTTGTGATGGAGAAGCATCTGCCCGACAAGCTCATCAACGTACTCAACCACTTTGCCATGAGCCATCCATCGACTACCCAACAGAGCAAGTGGAAGTCTCTACTCAAGCAGATGACCATCAATACAGTGGCATACTCCATCCTCTCGGCAGCCGTCATCACCCTGATGTTCACATTTGTCCTGCCATTCATGCGAAGCCTCTTCCCTGGCTGGCGATTGCACTGGTACGCCAATGCCATCACCGGTCTTCTGACCATCATCATCATCGCCCCATTCCTACGTGCCATCGTGATGAAGAAGAACCACAGCAATGAGTGGAAGCGCCTTTGGGTGGAGAGTAGCATCAACCGCATCCCTCTTCTTTTCACCATCTTCGTGAGATTCGTCATTGCCCTAGGCTTCATCTTCTATATCTGCAACTATCTCACCCGATTCACCAATGCCCTCATGATTATCATCGGCGTGGTGGTGGTATCTCTGATGATTGCATCCAGATGGACCAAGAAGCGAAGCATCAAGATGGAGCGTGTCTTCATCCACAATCTCCGTTCCCGTGACATCATGGCTCAGGTGAACGGAGAGAAAAAACCACTCTACGAGGGGCACTTGCTCGACCGAGACATCCACATCAGTGAGTTTGAGGTACCCGTAGATTCCACTTGGGGTGGAAAGTCGCTACAGCAATTACACCTTCGCCAACGATTCGGAATCGACATGAGCAGCATCATGCGAGGTTCGCAAAGATTGAACATCCCGAATGGCGAAACCATCATCTTCCCCGGCGACAAGTTGCAGGTCATCGGCAACGATGAGCAACTACAGAAGTTTGCCACCTCCATCGCCCAAGACATCTATCCAGAAGACTTGGAGATAGAGAAACGAGAGATGAAATTGCGCCAGCTCATCATCAGCAGCAAGAGTGAGTTCTGCGGAAAATCGCTCATCGAGAGCGGCATCCGTGACAAGTACAACTGTATGGTGGTCGGACTGGAGGAAGGTCAGGAGAACCTCACCAAAGTCTCTCCTTCATACCAATTCCAAAAGGGCGACATCCTTTGGATTGTGGGTGAAGAAAGCGACCTTCTAAAGATCATGGAGAAGAGCTAGGGTTTCACCTTCGCAGCCCCCAAAAAGAAGGCTCACGACGCATGGACAAGAAGTCTAGCATCGTGAGCCTTTTTCTTTTCTTCCCGTCATCAAGAGACTCATCTTGCAAGTTCGCTTCAACTTACAATCCGTAACAGATTTTCCTCTTTCTTTTTTAGAATGAAAACTCACAAAAGGGCGATGATACAAAGATGAAAGATAATAGACCAAATCACTTAAAATGTGGTGTTTTTCGGAACAAATGTTGTCGATTGATACATATCAAAAAATACTTGTTTCATTTATATTTCTTTGCATACTCTGCACGTATTCGATAAAAAAGTGTTAACTTTGCAGTCGAAAAGATTGAAATAACAGTATTAATATTAAAAAGGATAAAAATGATGACTATTTTTACTTTAGCTTTTACAGCAGTGATGTTTTCAGGTATGGTATTGTGCATGGGTATGTTCTTGAAGCACGTAGTAAGTTCTATCCCAGAAGTTGCAGATATGAACCATCGCTTGTGCTAAAGCAAGTTATCAATCAAAGTGATCTTTATATTCAGAGAGAGATTTTAATATAGGAAAGGGCAAGTTTCTGATTCCAGAACTTGCCCTTTTTGCATATCTATATGTTACGTTTCCTATGGTTTCGTCATTTGACCTTCAATGCCCTCATAGCGTTAAGCACAGCCAATACCGTGACACCGACATCGGCAAAGACTGCCATCCACATCGTTCCCAAGCCAATGGTAGCCAGCAATAGCACAGCCACCTTGACACCAATGGCAAACGATACGTTCTCGTGAGCGATACGAATCGTGCGGCGAGCGATCTTGATGGCAAGGGCAATCTTTCTCGGTTCGTCATCCATCAAGACGACATCGGCTGCCTCGATGGCGGCATCACTGCCCAAACCTCCCATGGCAATGCCCACATCGGCTCGTTTCAACACCGGAGCATCGTTGATGCCATCACCCACGTATGCCAAAGTCTGGTCAGAGGCACCCGCCTGCGAAGTTTCATGCAGGAGTTTCTCCAACTCAGCCACCTTGTCGGTAGGCAACAGTTCGGTGCGACACTCATCCAGTCCTAGTCGGCGAGCCACATCCTCGCCCACCTCACGGCGGTCACCCGTCAGCATCACGGTCTTCTCCACGCCCAGTTGTTTCAGTTCGGCAATCGCCTCAGCACTCCCTTCCTTCACACGGTCGTTGACCACGATATGTCCGGCATACTTACCATCAATGGCGACATGGATAATCGTACCGACCTTATGACAATCATGCCACTTGGCTCCGATGGATTCCATCATCTTCTTATTGCCCACGCAGACCACCTTTCCGCCCACCTTGGCACGGATGCCGTGACCAGCAATTTCCTCCACATCAGTTACCTCACAACCATCAGTTGCCTCCTCTGGGAAGGCGGCACGAAGGGCGGCACCTATCGGATGAGTCGTGAAGTGCTCGGCATGAGCGGCAAGATGCAAGAGGATTTTCTCCTTGTCGGAATACTCACCCACATGGGATTCCATCTCTTTCTTCTCTGAAGTTGATGCCGTCGAATCATCGCTAGCATGAACAGCCTCCACGGCAAACTCGCCATGGGTCAGCGTGCCCGTCTTGTCGAACACCACCGTCTTCACCTTGGCAAGTGCATCCATATAGTTGCTTCCCTTGACAAGGATGCCCTGGCGAGATGCTCCACCGATGCCACCGAAGAAGGTGAGCGGAACGCTGATAACCAAGGCACACGGACAAGATACCACCAAGAAAACCAAGGCACGGTTGAGCCACAATGGGAAATTGTCGATGAAACTGCCGTCACCCAAGAACGAAGCCCCGATGCCACAAGCCCCCAACAAAGGTGGGATGACCGCCAAAGCCAATGCCGCAAAGACCACGATAGGGGTATAGACACGAGCAAAACGAGTGATGAAAGCCTCGCTCTTCGACTTGGTCTCGTTAGCATTCTCCACCAAGGAGATAATCTTGGAGACCGTGCTCTCGCCAAAGTTCTTGGTGGTGCGAACACGAATGACGCCAGTCAAGTTGACACATCCCGATATGACCTCATCGCCCTCGTTCAAGTCACGTGGCACGCTCTCACCTGTCAATGCCAAGGTGTTCAGTGCCGAACTTCCCTCGATGACGATGCCGTCCAAAGGAACTTTCTCGCCTGGTCGGACGACGATGACCTCGCCCACCTTCACCTCTTCAGGCGAAACCGTCTCGACAAGGCTTTTTCTCTCCACATTCGCCACATCCGGACGAATATCCATCAAGTGAGAGATGCTGTCACGACTCTTTCCCTCGGCATATCCCTCAAAGAGTTCGCCTACTTGGAAGAAGAGCATCACAAACACAGCCTCAGGAAACTCCGTCTCCGAATCGGGAAAGAATCCGATGCAGAGAGCACCGATGGTGGCGATTGCCATCAAGAAGTCCTCATCAAACACTTCGCCATGGGCGATGCCCTCGGCAGCCTCCATCAAGGTCTCATGCCCTATTATTAAATAAGGTATAAGATAAACGATCAGCAACTGCCAAGTGGCAAGGTTGCAATTCTTCTCCACCCAAATCGCACCGACCAGCAAGACTGCCGTCACAGCGATGAGGATGATTTTCTTTTTCATTTCTTCCATGATATGATACTTTTTGTTACACATTCTTTTATATCTCTTTTCCTAGCGGTCAGTCCGCCACTTCTCCTTTCGGGTGCAAAATTACAAAAAGGCTTCTGCAACCGAGTTGCAAAAGCCTTTTCCACTACTATTTTCTACAACATACACCACATCGTGACGAGGAATGGCACGGAGAAATCGACCACAAAACCATGGAAGAGCGATACCACCACATATTGTTGCCCACAAGTTTGCGAGATGATAGGCAACGTAGTGTCCATGGTCGTGGCACCCCCCGAAGAGATGGGAGCCAACGGTCCAAACACCTTTGCCAACAAGGGAGCAATCAAGAGGGTGAGTATCTCCCGATAGATATTCGCCAGGAGAGCCACCGTCCCCAGTTCCGCCCCACGATATTGGGTAATGAAGATACTGGATATGGAATAATAGGCAAAGCCGCTTCCCACCGCCATACAGTCGGTGACGCCTCGGTATTGCAAGAAGAGCCATGCCACAAGACTACCAGCAAAGCTGCCCAATATCGTCGCCACGGGCAACAGTGCCAATCGTGGATTCAGCGATCGGAACTCGCTCACGATATTGTCATTGCTGCCGATGCTCATTCCCACACAGAAGAGCAAGCAGCATAGGGCGGCGAAAGTAACTCTGCTATCCATCAAGAGAGCCGGCACCAAGTCCAGTCGTCCCAGGCAAACTCCCAAGACGAAGAATCCCACTACGATCAAACTCCCTTTCATCTGGTAGCCCCTCCTTTCCTACCGATATATTTCCAGAGCATCCATGCTCCCACACAACTTCCCAGGATTGTCAGTACCGAAACCACCAGTGCCTCGACTCCCAAAGTAGGGAGTGCCTGCATGATATGTTCGTTGCCTCCCACCTCGATGCCCATCAAGAATAGGAGTATCCAAACCCAAAAATTGATGACTTTCGACAGCCATTCTGTCTTGTTCTTTCGGAATCCGTATCCCACAAAGATTCCCATGAATATAAAAGCTACTACTATAAACATGTTTGCAAAGTTACAGCAAATCGAAGACAATACAAAATAAATTGTGATTTATTTATAGACAATTCGCACTGTCAATTTCCCTAAAAGTCAGCGAAAACGAGACTTTTTTCTTGCTTTTCGCTGATTTCTCAAGACTTTTTCTTGGAGATTTAGAGAACATATCTTATCTTTGCAAAATAATTATCATACTATATCGCAATGAGTTACGCAAACATCATAGGAAGAAACAAAGAGAATGCAGATCAGCCTACATCACTTATCTCCCAATAACCCGTCTTGTTGCTGCCTATACGGCTAATCAGTCCTTTCTCCTTGAGCGTTGTAAGGTGCTTTCTCACCATACGGTCGCTAATACCCAAAGCCTCAGCCACCAAGGCTGTAGTCAAATGATTATCAGCCCTCAACATATTATATACGTTCCAAGTCATCGCTTGTATCTCAGGGAAAGCTTCCAATAATTTATTAGGAACTTTATTAGGAACTTTATTAGGAACTTTATTAGGAAATACCTGTATAGGATTTCCCTTATGAGCTTCGAGCGTTTTCAATATCTCCTCAAGCATAAAGTCTATGAAAGGACCAGAATTGGCAGCATTGCTGCTAGCCGTAATAGCATCATAGTATTGTTGCAGATTAGCATATACCATATTTTCTACAGGCAAATGTTCAAACACAGGATGCAACTTGCTCAAAATAAGCGACTGCCACAACCTACCCATACGTCCATTACCATCCGCAAAAGGATGGATAAACTCAAATTCATAATGGAACACACAAGAGCGCACCAACAAATGGTCAGGACTATGCTTCAGCCAATCAAAAAGATCAGCCATCAGATAAGGCACACGCTCTGCTGGCGGAGCCATGTGCACACATCCCTCATCAGAAAACACGCCCACACCGCCCTTACGATATTGCCCAGCATTCTCTACAAGCACTTGCATCATGATACCATGAGCACGCAGCAAGTCGCTCTCCTTGAAAGCATCGAGATGCGGAAACTGCTCATAGGTGGCAATGGCGTTCTTCACCTCCTGAATCTGTCGCAAAGGGGCAACAACAGCCTTACCATTCACAATGTCTCTCACTTGGTTTTCATCGAGGGTATTTCCCTCTATGGCAAGCGAACTGTGAATGGTCTTTATCTTGTTAGCCTTGCGGAGCAACAGAGCATCTTCCTGTTCCATTCGGATGGCATAACGCTCCATCAATCGTGAGATGTCTGCTATCTTATTGATAGCCTCAGCTGATATGGTGAATGGTGGTATATACATACTTTATTAGCATTACTTGTGGTGCAAAGATAAAGATAATATTTTAAATACAATCAATCAAGCAAAGAAAAATAGGTTAAATCGCTAGATTTAGCTAAAAGTGCATAGGCACAAGACAATATCTAGCGATTTTGCCACCAAATAGCGAGCATTTCGGCTTGCAAAGGCGATTTTTCTCCATTTTTCTTTGTACTTTCATTCCTTTTTTATAAATTTGCACTCGATTCTGTATTCCTCACAAGAGGAACAAGTCCACGCCGAACGGATGCAAAGCTGTTGGAAACAACTGAAAAGCTATCCCTATGGCTTGGGTGGGTAGAATCACGACATATTAGATAGGCGTTTACTTAACGCCCTGTTTTGACGCTTCGAAACTTCGCAACTTTCAAGTACTGTCAGAACTCGGCAACGGTAGATGCCCTCGGGATGTGATTATTCGCATCCCTTTTGGTGTATTGTGGCTAGCCCTCATTGGCTCTAGTCACAACAGATGTGCCATAAGGGGATGTCGTATCATATCGGCGTGGGCTTCGACGTTGCTCGTTCAACAGTACTGGGCAATGCGAAGGCCTCGAAGCGTGGAACGGGCAACAGGTAAGTTCCCACGCTTTCTTTTTGTTCGTACCAGCCAATCTTTATCCACGCCGACAGGGAACTAAGACGCAACATAAAAGCCTAATGTTTTGCCTATGACGGACAAAATTAAGATTGTGACTTACTGCCACAGACAAAAAGAAATTGCCCCATCTGATAGCATTGACCAGATGCCACTCTATATCGCCCAAGAACTTGATGGCGAATGCGAGGATGCAAACAGCCGTTATACTTCTTTTCTATGGCATATCATCCTCCACTCCTCCGATATAGACATCTTGATATTAGATAATCTAAACGGTTTTCTCAATCGCTTAGGCAAATGGTATCGTTGGCTTAATCCAATGGGAAAGTTAGTCACTTTCCAACAAATATCCGAATGGCTTCACCAAGAAGATTCCTTTTCTGTCAATTGGACAGAAAAGAACTATCGACTATGGACAAATCAGGTTTTACTTCCCCGAATTGGCTTCACCCCATTAGCTGAAAGCTATAACATCATTTGATAAAAACCTACTATTACAAAAAGAAACATGGCATACAAGAAATCTTTCATATACGCAGTTTGCCCTTATGCCTTTCAAGGGAAACCTAGTTTTAAGCAACAACCATACGATGCTTGGGTGAATGTCGGTGGAAAGATTGCGACACCACATTACCCAGCCAAAATATTCCATGGCTTGGCATATAAATGTGATTTCCCTAGCATTGGAAAGCGAAAGGGAGAGGCACGGCTTCGATTCGTAGAACCAGTATCGCTTACATTTGATACGTTTCCTGATTATATCAGGTATGAGATTATTCCTATGATTTGGGATTGTTGGCCAAAGTATTTTGATAAAGTAGCAAGATGGTTGCGCAAGCATCAAATTAAGACGGCTATCTTCACCTCTTCGCAAACAGCGACACGTATGCAAGAGATATTTCCAAAGATGAATATCCTTGCTATCACGGAGGGTATCGACATCCAACCATACCATGCAGGGAATGATTTGAGCGACAGAAGCATTGACTTATTGGAGTATGGTAGCATCATGAGAAATTTCTTCCATCATCATGTGGCAGGCATCAAACATATCAATCGTGAAAATGCTAATGGATGCATGGATTCTTTCAACCAGTTGCTCAACACGATGGCAGATGCCAAAGTCACCATCTCTCTCCCTCGCTGCGATACTGCCACCGAAGAAACTGGCGGTATCGAAACCTTAACCCAACGCTTTTGGGAAGGAATGCTCTCTAGAACCGTGTTGCTAGGGCGTGCTCCAAAAGAACTGATAGAACTAATCGGCTACAATCCGGTCATTGTCCTGGATAAGAATCACCCAGATGAGCAAGTTCGTGACATTGTAAACCACATATCAGATTATCAAGAACTTGTGGACAAGAATCGAGAAACGGCTCTACGAATGGCTCCTTGGGAAATAAGAATGAAGAAAATTATGATTTGGCTTGAAAGCCTTGGTTATCAAGTATAAACAGATTACGAAAGAGATAAGAATATGGCTAGAATCATCGCAGTTGTCGTGACATTTAATCGGTTGCAGCTTTTGCAGCGAGTTATCCTGTCTTTGCAAAAGCAGAGTGTTGCGATAAACAAAATAATTGTAGTAAACAATGGTTCTACGGATGGAACCAAGGAATGGCTTGACGGTCAATCTGAACTACATGTGATTCATCAAGAGAACGTTGGAGGCTCTGGTGGCTTTTATCGTGGCATCCAAGAAGCATCACAAATGGATTGTGACTGGATATGGTGCATGGATGATGATGTGTTTCCATCGGAGAACTGCCTAGAAACATTATTGGCATTTGCTGACAAAGATGAGAAGATCGGCATTGCCTGTCCTCACCGACTGATGAGCGGAAAGACATTTACAGGTGAGGCAAAGACTTTGAACTTATCCAATCCGTTCAAAGATATGCACGACAATGCCTTGATGGCTACCGATGTAGAAAGCAATGAAGTAACGGATATTGTCGGCATGGCTTTCGAGGGACCTCTCATCAAGAAGGATGTTGTGGAAAAGATAGGTCTTCCCAACAAGGAATTGTTCATCCTTTATGATGATACAGATTATAGTTACCGAGCCATACTTGCTGGCTATAGAGTCGTTGTCGTCCGTGATGCTCTCATGGACAAATACGACTTTCAGTTAAAGACTAGCTATAGAGAGGATAAGATGAAGAATAAGTGGAAACTAGCTTATCATATCCGGAATACCGCTTATTTTGGTCATCGCTACGGCAAGAATATTTGGGTGAAGTATCTAGCCGCCATGCCTTTCATACTTCGAATGTATGGTGCTATCACCTTCAACTTTATCAAAGGTCATAAGTATTCCTTTTCTGATTATGGCTTATTCTGGCGCATGATGCGAAGAGGTATCCGAGAAGAATTGGGAAAGATGTAATTTTCAAGAATAAAAGATGAAACGCTTAGATTATTTGGATAATATAGCTGGCTTATTGATTTGCTATATGATGTTAATGCACATTCTTTTATGGAAGACGATACCATTAGATAATAATTCCTTATGGCTTGAGCCATTGAAGTTCTTCATGTTTTGGTTTTTCTTCAAATCGGGAATGTTCTATCGCATGAGAACTACCAGAGAATGCATTATTCGGGGGGGGCAAAAGTTGCTCCATCCATTTGTAACATTCTCTAGCTTAGGATATGTAATACACATTGTGTCCATCTATTTTTCAGGAGATAGAAACTGGATACACTATATTCTTACTCCAATGAAAGAACTTGTTCTAGGCGGTAGTATTGGTGGAAATGATGTACTATGGTTTCTCACCTCATTGTTCTTGGTTCAAGTTTTATTCAATGAGATGACGATGAAGAACATAAAAGCACCTTATGTGGCTATTGGTGGAATTATAATAGCATATCTATGCCATTTTCTACATATAGACAAGCCTGCATATTTGGCGAATGTTGCACTTGGCATTTCAATGTATTCATTAGGATTTATGTGGAAAGAAAGTCAATTCACAGCAAGCTCCATGAGCATAGCCACTATTATTTATATAAGCATCATGCTAATACACCCCTCTCATATAGATTTGAGAACAAATGTCTTATACGGCAACGGGATATTTTTATTAGCAATAGCATTCTCCATATCGGGATGCATCGTCATCAATAACTTCTTCAAACATATCCCCAAAATTCCAATTCTCCACTATATTGGAAAGGAATCAATGGTATTTTATGTAACTCATATGTTGATTATAGAATTACTTCCTTTAAAACATTGGAATATCTCTGGAGAAATAGCGTTTGCCATTATGTGTATATCTTGCTTGATATTTCCACCTCTTATTAAGAAGTCATTTTCTTGCCTTTTCTAAGAGAAGAAATGCGCATTTTAAGAAAAGCTCCTAAACGAAAAAGCTCCGCCATTATAGACAGAGCTTTTCATTTATTCGCTAGGTTGCAATCAGAGCGCCATAGGCACCCAAAATACAGACCTTAACGTCCTAAAATAAAACGACCCCCACATTTGAGCATCGTTGAGAGGCTTTGGGGGTTCTGGTGCTACAAAAGTACAAAGATTATCTGAATCCTCCAAATTTTCTGAAGACCTTTTTTATCTTGTGCGAGAAAGTCGAAAGGTTTTACACATTCTCCATTTCTTTCATTTTGATTTTCCATTTTCATTCTCCCTTCACTTTTGCCACATCACATTTGATATTCAGCGACTTGCAGTGAAGGGACAACAACGTGAGACTTCTCCCTACAGTCCACCTATGTGGTTTAACGATTTTAGTTGACCACTTTTACTCTTATTCATGAGGTAGGTTGACTCAGTTAACACTTACTAGGCAGACTACTCCTCTGAACAAGGGGGACCACTCCTAAGCTCAAAGGGGGCTATCGCTAAGGACGAAGGGGAGCGTTTCTAAGGACGAAGGGGCAAAAACCTCACTCTGGCGATCGTCCCACTATAGCGAAACATATGTCCGGGCATAGTGAAACATATGTCCGGGCGTAGTGGGACATATGTTTGGGCGTAGAGGGAAGGTCGCCGAGAAGGAGTTTTTCACCCTTTGACTCCCACTCCGACTCCCTGCGCTCCTATCACTTCCTCCCTACTCAGTTTTCTGCGATTTTATACGCCGTAGGTATTGCAAAAGGGGTGGTGAATGTTGTATCTTTGCAAAACAGTCTGCTCCAACAGAAGAACGTGCTCCTCCAACAAAACCTTGAAAAGGTGAAAGCTGACAAGGTAGAGGACGAGGATGCCAAGTACAAGAAAAGAACCCGAAGAAGATGCCGATGATGAAGACGCTGATGCAGACCATGAAACCGAGCTTCATCGGTGCCTACAAGAAGAACTTCAACCGCCTCCCTCGTGCCGCTTCGTTCACGGGTACGAGCAACAGCCGTGAACTCCTCACCGACCGCACGGGTTCTCGCCGCTTCCTCATCCTCGAACCCGACAGCATAACAGAAAGTGAAGGGCATCGAAAACATCACCCTCAACACTTTCAGCAAAATCCTCTCTCGTCTCTTCGGAAGTCCTATACACACCAACCTTGGCAATCTCTACGCCATCCGAGAAGTATAGCCTCTCCTTCCACCCGAGGCATGAACACCACTAATGCGAAAAGCTCCCTTCACTGCAATCCGCTGACTATCAAGCATAGTCGGCGAAAAGTGAAGGGAGCTTTGCATCACACCCCTATCCTGCGATAGATATACATCCTGCCCACTTTCTCCTTCGTCATCTTCGGGAACTCGCCCTCGCAATAACCATCGAGGACCTTGCGGGCATGATGCTTGCAGACTCCATGCAAGCCTTGGAAAGCGGAAACCGTGATGAAACCGTGCTCCTTGCAATAGTTGGTAATATCGACCAGTTCCTGACTAGCCTCCCTGGCAGGCATCTTCACCTTCCAGTCCACACGTCCGAAACCATGGCAATGCTTGGCAAGGAACTCCTTGTTGAGTGCCTTCGTCACCCTCACCTCCAAGCCAGCGAACTCCACCTCGTTGGAAGGAATCAAGTCGCCCACGTGATAAGGCTTGCGATACTCATTGCCATCATCGTCTCTATGTCGGCGCACCGCCAACTTAGGTCGGACAATAAACATATTGCCGATTTTCACTTCCATTCCCATCGACAGGGCATAGAGCATCTCGTCCTCTATGGCATCGATAGCAGCCACAAACTGGGCTGGAGTCATCTGGTTATGACTTCTCATCCCCGTCTTCATATCCTTGAAATCATAGATGTCCTTGGTTACGAACTGAGGATGAATCAAATACTCGCCAGTCTCGTCTTTCATCGGAGATCGGTGCTCGATATAACCTATTGGTCCTTTAGATCTTGGCATAGTTATCTTTTTTAAAAGTAAAGTTTAAAAGCAATCATTAATCACGTCTTGAGGCAAGAATACATTCTGAGTGACACCATCCATGGCAGTTCGTTTCAAGAACAAGACATAGGTCACTTCCCTACCTTTAATAAAAGGACAAAGACGGGAACGCTCCTTGAGATTCTCCAACAGCCTTTCAGCATATTCGCCTTCCGTCCATTTACATTCTCCTATCAACACTTTCTTCTTGTCCTGTGATTCAGCCACGACATCCAGTTCTACACTCTTGTCACGTGAGACGCTTCCCCACCATTGGCTGGCTACATTCCAAACAGTGCCATCTATCATGTTGCCACTCACGGCATGACGACAAAGGATTTCCCACCGTGCTCCAACGAACTCCGACAAACTGCCCTCTATCATCTTGCATACCATCTCCGACCTGCCCAAGCCTATGAGTGAACGATTTGGAATCACATAACGATAGAAAAAACTCATAAATGGGTCTGCCACCTTATAGATACTGCGCTTGGTACTACGTGGACTTTCCCCGAATGGGATGTCTCGCTCGATGAAGCCCAGAGAAATCAACTTGCCCAATGGTCTGCTCAACTCCGTAGAAGGTCGCCCCATCTTGCCAGCAATCTCCGACAAACGATTCACACCATTACCTATCAAAGAGAGCAAGGTGGATGACATGGTGGTCTGTGACATATCATCCATAAAGAGACGAGTAGGTTCCTCATAAAGAGTACCATTCACATCCAACACATGATATTTCACCGCCTCCATCATAGAGCGTTCTCTTTCACGCAATTCCCAATAACGAGGCACGCCACCCCAAATGGCATATTCCTCAATGGTAGATACGGCATCTGTATGCAGTACTTCTTGCAGGAATCTGACCTTGATGGGAGCCAAACGCATAATCGTATCCGCCCTTCCATAGAGAGGTTCTGCGGCATCAAGCACCAATCCCTGCATCATCTGTTGGGAAGAGCCGCAAAGCAATATCGTATATTTCAAAGTCTTGGTATCTATGAGCTTTTGCAAAACAGAAGGCAAGGTACTATCGACTTTCACTATAAATGGGAATTCATCGATACACAGAGAAAAGTGTTTCTCCGTTCTGACATTTAGCTGCAAGAACAAGGTTTCCCAATCGGGATATTCCACTTTGTCAAATCCCTCAAACTTATAACTCAAAGCCTTGGCCAACAACCGGCGCTGTTGGTTGGCATCAGAGTTGTCTGCCATAAAATACACGTCGCCCTCTTGGAAGACCCTCTTAATCAAAGTGGATTTTCCCAGTCTTCTTCTGCCATATACTACGACAAGTCCTGAAGGATTTTCTCCATGCAAAGCCTGATGAAGTCTGCGTTGTTCGTCTATTCTATCTACAAATTCCATATCTGCAATAATTATGTTTTGCAAAAATAATGTTTTCAATGCATAATTCAAGGCAAATAGAGATATTCTTGTAATAATTTAACGTTTAATGGGCATTGTTTCTATACGAACTCGACTGGCAGACTTTATCAATTGCACTGAGTTCAGTGCAATTTCGGCTTTTTCATGTATCTTGGTTTCCTGCCCTCCAATACTTCTCCGACTATCTGCAAAGAGGATACTATTCATTTACCAATGATGACATCCCCCAGTACATCCAACAAGTGGTCAATGCCACCCTCCAGGAAGTCATCCTGCCTAGGCAGGTTGCCCCACAACTGGCTGGCATCATGCACCTTGCCCGCCGTATGGACATAAGCCTTGCTATCGGCAGAGGCGACACTGATGCTCTGATTCTTGAGCACGCCTCCAAAATCCCCCATTATCTCATCTGCTGTGGCGTCAGTCCCGTATGTTTCTTGAAATATCGGCAGAAGAAACTCACATCCGTGAAATGATATTCCCATGCTATCTCCTTAATGCTTTGGCTGCTCCGCTGGAGTTGCATCTTGAGCTGGAGAATGACATACTGATCGATGATGGTCTTGGGCGTGTGCCCCGCCACCTGCCTCACGATATTGGTGAGATACTTGGAGGTGATGTGCATGAGGTCGGCATAATAGTTGACATCACGTGACAGCTTATAGTCTCGATCCATCAGCATCATGAAGCGATTGAACAACTCTCTCACCCGATAAGACTTCACCTCGTCATCAGGGCGGTTCTGCGGATTGCGCTGCAAGTATTCATGAAACCCTACGAAGAACGCCTTCAGCTGCAAGAGCACCAACTGGGAGATGCAAGTGCATTCCGACTGGTTGAAATACACCTTCAAGAGGGCGAACATGCTGTCGATGATGTTCGTCACCACAGGCGTATCCTGCCTGCATCTGTCCTCTCGCAAAGAAGAATACACGGTTTGTTCCAACTGCAAGCTGGCTTCCCTCAAGAGCGAGGCGTTGTACTTCAACATCTCGACATCGAAGAGTGAAGCTTCACTCTTCACTTTCAGTTCCACCACGTCATTGGGGAAGACGGTGATGACCGCCCCCTCATGCAGATGCCATTCTTTATAGTTGATGTTCACCGTCGCCTTGCCCTTGCGGCAAATCAATATGGCTCCATAAGTAATCACCTGAGGTCCGTCTTGCCACTCTTCGAGATGAGTGGTGAAAAGACTCGCCTCCTGATAACTGCTCAATTCCGATAAATCCATTCTACACCTTTTTATTCTGAAAATCTATACCTTATTATATATATAAGAAGTGTCACGCCATAGGTAACAAAACATCACTTATGGTTCGCCTGTTCCTTTTTCGGTTGCAAAATTACGAATTTTATGTGACATAAAAGAACATTTATTCCCAAATAGTCCATTCCGCGCGTTATTTTTGAAACGAGCAATTGACAAAAACATCGTACCTTTGCACCCGAATTCAAGAGATAACAGAAATCGCATGAAAAAGATGCGTATCTATGACAAGTTTATTCTAAAAGTTAATTAAATGATAAAGAAAATCATGTTCGTAAGCCTTCTGCTGGCAGGAGGCACCATCTGGGCTATGGCTCAGTCTAACCCAACGTCAACTGCCGCAATGGGCAATGCTACCGCTACTGGCAATACCGCTACAGCCGGCAAGCAAGAGGCGATGACCATCTCCCAACTCTTCGACAAGATTGAAGGAAACTGTAAGAGCCTCACCGCTGCCAAGACGGGCGTGGAGGCTGCCAACCTCGGCATCGAGAGCGCCAAGAGCAAGCGACTCCCCGACCTCGACGCTTCCTTATCGTTCAGCTACATCGGCAATGCACTGCTCACCGACCGTGACTTTAGCAATGTGCATGGACTGAAATCCCCTCACTTCGGCAACAACTTCGCATTCAATGCCCAACAGGTAGTCTATGCCGGTGGTGCCATCAACGCAGGCATCCGCCTGGCAGAACTGGGCAAGCAGCAAGCTGAGGTGGGCGTCAAGCTCACTCGCCAGCAGATGCGCTTCATCGCCCTCGGTCAGTACCTCGACCTCTATAAGATAGACAACCGCATCAAGGTGTATGAAAAGAACATCGAGCTGACCCAACAACTCATCGAGGACATCAAGGCGAAGCAAAAGGAGGGCATGGCATTGAAGAATGACATCACCCGATATGAGCTACAGATGGAGAGTCTCAAACTCGGCTTGACATCGCTCCACAACAATCGCAGCATCCTCAACCATCAACTCTGCAACACCCTCGGCATGAGCCAGGACGAGCAGATCATCCCTGATGCCACCATCGCCGACAAGGCTTATGGCAAGGATGGCGAGGCTTATTGGCAGACCGCCGGAGCGATGAGTTCCCCTCTCTTGGAGCAGAGCAGCAATGCCATCAAGATAGCTGAACAGAAGGAGAAACTTGCCAAGAGCGACTTGCTACCTAAGGTGGCATTCGTGGCAACCGACCAGTTTGACGGTCCTATCCTCTTCGAGCTTCCTCCTGTGGACAAGAACCTCAACGTATGGTACGTGGGCGTGGGCGTGAAATACAACCTCAGTTCCCTCTTCAAGAGCAACAAGCGCATCAAGCAGGCTGCCATGGAGACCCACCAAGCTCGTGAGGCTCATGCCGTGCAGACCGAGCAACTCAACAACAACGTGCAGGCTGCCTACGTACAGTACCAGCAGACCTACGTGGAACTGGAGACCCAGAAGAAGAGCGTGGAGCTAGCCCAGCAGAACTACGAGGTGATGAACGCTCGCTACCTCAGCCAGCTCGCCCTGGTTACCGACATGGTGGATGCTTCCAACTTGAAGCTCAATGCAGAGTTGAACGAGGTGGACGCTCGCATCAACATCGTTTATGCCTACTACAAGATGAAGTACGTAGCAGGAGAAATCTAGGAAGTGAAGAACGAAGAGTGAAGAGTGAAAAATTCAAATGCTTTCCAATCAATAAATAAAAAAGAATTATGAACAAGAAACTGATTAAGAGAATATACAACGTAGTGATCATCCTCTTCTTGGCAGGAGCCGTGGCTTGGTGCTTCAGCCATTTCTACCATGGAAGCGACGTGGCTTACACGGATGACGCTCAAGTGAACAGACACATCACTCCTATCAATACCCGTGTGCCGGGATTCATCAAGGAGATTCGATTCAACGACTACCAGCACGTGAAGAAGGGCGACACACTCGTCATCATCGAGGACGCTGAGTTCCGTCTCCATGTGGCTCAGGCTGAGGCAGGATTGCGTGGAAGCAAGTCTAGCTCTTCGGTTGTTACCGCTAGCATGGGCACTACTGTCAGCAATGTGCAGACAGCTTCGGCTGGCATCGAGGAGGCTCGTGTAGATATGATCAACGCCAAGCAAGATTTCGATCGTTTCGCTGCCTTGATGAAGAAGGACGCTGTTACTCGTCAGCAGTATGACAACGCATACGCTCGCTATCTCGGTGCCAAGGCTCGCTATGAGCAGGCTAGCAGCAGAAAGCAGAGTGCTGCATCCGTTCACAACGTACAGAGCCAGCAGTTGGGTGGTTCTCGTGCTGGTGAGAGCGTGGCAGAGGCTCAGCTCAACTTGGCTCGCTTGAATCTCTCTTACACCGTGATCGTGGCTACTTGCGACGGCGTGATGGGCAGAAAGGACATTCACGAGGGACAGTTGGTTCAGCCTGGTCAGATGTTGGCTCGCATCGTGGACGACAACGATGTTTGGGTAGTAGCCAACTATCGTGAGACTCAGATGGACGGCATCACCGTAGGCAAGAGCGTGGATTTCACCGCCGATGCCATCCCAGGTGTCGTATTCCACGGCAAGGTGCAGGCTCTCTCTGCAGCAGCAGGCAATGCCTATAGCATGATTCCTGTAGATAATGCCACAGGTAACTTCGTCAAGGTAGAGCAGCGTGTGCCTGTTCGCATCGCCCTCACCAAGGACAACGACCCTAAGCAGGTGGCATTGCTCCGTGCCGGACTCAATGTTGAAACCAAAGTAAGAATTAAATAATGCCAGGACCTCCTATGTTACAGGGACCCTTTCGTGTCCCTTCGTTCAATAGATATATTCCTCGCCGACTGCAACCCTGGATATATTTCTTCATCGCTTTCTGCTTCTTGATGTCGAGCGGCATCTATGGAGGAGCGATGAGCCAGGTGATGGGCGAGTATAGTTTGATGAGAGAGGACGTGCTCATGATCATCATGTTCAACGTGGTGGGCGTGGCGATGCCATTCCCCTTCCTCTTCAAGATGAAGTTCCACTTCACCAACCGCCAGTTGCTCATCAATGCAGCCTTGGTGGTGGCGGCTTGCAACTTCCTCATCATGTGGACAGATTCTGTTCCCGTGATGTGCATTCTCGCTTACATCGCAGGTTTCTTCAAACTCTGCGGTACATTTGAGTGTATGTCAACGATTCAGTTGTGGATGACCCCTAAGCGCGACTTTACCATCTTCTTCCCATTGCTTTATTGCATCGTGCTGGGAAACATGTTTCTCTCGCCATGGATCACCGAACATCTGATTTACATCTACCAGGATTGGCGCATCATCAACTGGACGATGACGGGAGTACTGCTCTTCATCGCACTCTTCCTCTACGTCACCACCCATGAGTTCCGCTTCATGAAACCATTGCCATTCATCAGTCTCGACTACCTAGGCTTGTTCTTGTGGTCGGCTTGGATGCTGGAGTTCATCTTCTTCTTCAATTACGGAGAACATTACAATTGGTTTGAGAGCGACATCATGTGGATGGACTTGATGCTCTTCATCGTGACAGGCTATTTCTGCATCAACCGTATGCTCCATATCCGTCACCCTTACATCGAGCCTGCCGCATGGAAGTACAAGCGTCTCGTTCCCCTGCTCATCCTCTTCGCCTTCGTCGAGTTCATGGGCAGTACTCCAAAGGTATTGCAGACCGCCTTCACGGGTGGCGTGCTTCACTTCGGCATCGTCACCACCAACGTGCTCAACTTCGTGGAATGGGTGGGAGCCATCGCTGGTTGCTTGTTCTGCCTCTTCTGGTGCAAGGTGCTCCATCAGAAATACACTCGCTTGCTGACCCTTGGAGTGGCGGCGATGGCACTCTATCCGGTGATGATGTATTTCCTCATCGACCCAGGCTTGCCTATCGAGGCACTCTATCTGCCAACATTCTCTCGCAGCTTCGGCAATGCGATATTCTTCGTGATGCTGACGGTATATCTAGAGGAGTTGATGCCATTCCAGCACTTCTTCATGGGATTGACGATAGCGGGTATCGTGAGAAACGGACCGATGTCAACGATGTGTACAGGTCTCTATAGCTTCGGCATTCGTCATCAGATGGCAGACAACATGGCTCGTGGCTTGCCTTACGACGCCACCCAGCTCTTGATGATCAGCGTCAAGCAGCTCTACGGCATCACTTGCATCATCGCCGTTGCCGTGCTTCTCATCTTCCTTCTCTGGGACATTCAACCAGTAAGAAGTACCTTGAAGAAGATGCCAGCTTGGAACTTCGTAGGAAAGCGAATGAAGAAAAAGAAAGGATTCAAGAAGTAAGATTTTGAATCTTCTCTTAATTTCTATAACTTCTCAATATGTACAAAAAAGCCCCGGAGCAAAAACTCCGAGGCTTTTTTGTATCATTTTTATTTGTCTTTTCCTAATCACACATCATATATTTCTCCGAATGACGCGGAACGGCATTTTTTCTCTTAGTACCACTGCACGGCATTAGAATAACCGCTTCGCTTGTCGTACTTCAACGCATCCGTCAGCGTAGAGGCGTTACAACGGAAGGTGAAGTTATAGCTTGTATAAGGAGCGAGCACCACCGAGCAACTCATGTTGAAACAGTGCAAGTCACGCTGCAAGCTTGCCGTAGTCATACTCATCTTGTGGTTGTCGAAGTCGTAACCAGAAGAGAAACTGATGTTCCATCCGTCACTGATTCGCACGTTACCACTCATATTGAGCGTCTGTGTAAACTTGTATGGGTAACGCATAGACTTCTCATTGAACTTCTCACGGCGTGTGTCCTCACGCATCGTGATACCATATCCGAAGGTCAACGACCAAGGCATCTTGAAAGCCATATAGCCATCCGAGTCGGTCTTAGCCTTGCCACCCTTCTTCTTGGCACCGTTCTTTCCTTTCTCCATTGTATCATCAACATTGCTCTCAATGTCGGTGTCCATGCCCTCATCGTCATCTTGATTGCGATTGTTGTTCTTGTCATCGCTATCGCTCTTGCCTCCTCCGAAAAGCTTAGCCAACTTCTCTGGGGTCAAAGTGAACGAGAGGTTTTGCGACATTCCCTGGAATCGGCCGAAACGACCCTTGCCCCACTCCGTGTGGTTGCCCACATAGACGTTGCCCTGGTCATCCATCTCATAGGCGTAAGTGGCGAAGACGGCATTCATATTGAACGTGTAGTTCTTCCACCACTTCAAGCGCAAGTTGATGTTCATGTCACTCCAAGGACGAACCTTGGCTGCCATATTGTAACTCATATTGATGTCGAACGCATCAATCAAGCTGATTTTCTTGAATCCCGTGGAGTCCTTGTCGCTCTTGACCTTCATCTCCAAGTTGTTGCCCAAGGAGAACGAGAGACTTCCCGTCTTTCCCTTGCCAGGCACGCCATAGAGCGAACCTTGGTATGGCGAATAGCTAACGAGCGAGACATTGCCATCGGCATCGGTCTTCTGATAAGTGTCCCAATAGCCATAGCGAGTAGCACCGAAGTCAGGCGCATAGCTGAAGCTGACGGTTGGGGTAATCACGTGACGGATGGCTTGTATCTTGTCGCCGAATATCTTGCGGCTTGGCACCCAGAAGCCATACAACTTGGTGGACAAGCCCACACTGAAGTTCCAGTTATAGACATTGTGGAAGCCGTATGTGGTATCGCACACCTCCACTTGCTTCTGTTCATCCCACGACTTCGTCACCTTGTTGGTGTACATACGGTCGGTGAAGTTGAAGCTTGGGTTCACATTGATGTACTTGAAGAGGGTGAACGAACCGCTGATAGGAATCTGATGTTGCCAAGCATTGCGCCAGTCCTTGATGAGATTGCTATGCATCAACTTGTCTTCTTTCGTGTTGATGGAGTTGCTGATGTGACCTGTATAGCTCATCGCAATCTTCTCGTACCATCTCTCGTCTCCCACCATCTTCTTTCTACGGAAAGGATAGAATCGGGCGATGGCGATATTCAAGTCCGGCAACGTCATGGAGATGGTAGAATCTCGCATGTTCTGGGAGAGATTCATCGTGGCACTCAGCGTCATGCCGATGCTAGAGAAGCCAGTGCTCCAGTTGACGGAAGAAGTACGTGTACTCTGCGTCAAGGTCTGCGGATTGTAGAGCGAGTTCAGATTGTTGCGCTCATAACTCGTAGAGGCGAAGTTGACGCTTGCCGACAACGAACTGAAAGGACTTGCCTTGGAGTCTTGTCGGTGGCTCCACTGAATCTTGAAACTCTCCTGCTCCGCAAAGTCAGGCATTCCCTTGTCGCCCGTCTTCGTATCTTGATAGCTGAAGAAGAAACTGCCCGAATACTTATAACGCTTGCGATAGTTGCTGGCAGCAGATATTCCCCAAGAGCCCTTGGTGTAGATCTCGCCCAGGAGTTTCAAGTCCCACTTGTCGCTGATGGCGAAGTAATAACCACCATCACGGAGATAGAAACCACGGTCGCTCTCATCGCCATAGGTAGGCATGATAAAACCGCTGGAATAACTCTTGGTGAATGGGAAGAAACCGTATGGAATAGCCAACGGCATCGGCACATCGCAGACCACGAGATAAGCCGGACCAAACACCACGTCCTTGCCAGGGCGCACCTTGGCACGAGACAAGGAGATGTAGAAGTCTGGATGTGGGTCATCACACGTGGTGTATCGACCATGCTGCAAATAGATGACACCCGAAGAGTCACGCTTGGAGCGAGCACCCGTCAAGAATCCATCTTGCTGTTCGGTATAAACATTATTAATAAGGGCTTTCTTGCTCTTGAAGTTGAAGGCGATGGTATCGGTATCATAGGTGTCCGAGCCCATCTTGAAGACAGGTCTTCCCTTCACGCCCTTGTCGGCGGTAGAGTCGGCAGTACCAGTAGCTTTCACCGTACTCTTGTCGATGTCCATGGCAATCTTGTCGCTCGTGAGGTCCATGTTGGTGTATTTCACGTTGGAGTTGCCATAGAGATGCGCCACCTTGTTGGGAGCGTCATAGACGAGGGAGTCTTCTGCCGTATAATCGACAGGAGCATCCACGCCTCCCGACTTCTTGCGGTTTAAGCTATCGAGGCGGATACTATCATCCACCACCTTATTATGTTTCCAAATAGCCTTCTGCAGGGAGTCCATGGACGCAGTGTCCGCCTCGGCATTTCCCAGGGAATCACCGATGACATTGCCAAGCGAATCCACGAGTATGGAGTCGCCCACCGCCAAGGCTGCATCTGCCCTCTTGTCCTTTTTCTTCTTTTTGGCAAGCAACAAGTTAGGGCTTGCCATCATACAGATGAAGGCAAACAGCAGAAGTACTATAATCGATTGTTTTCTCATTCAAAAATAGGATTCTAATGATCAATCAAATGACAGAATCATTCGTTATTCAAACATCCGCTCCCACTCTCGGAAGCGCATCACCCCATCCTCTCCAAACTTAGCCAAGCTTTTCTCGGCTTTCTCGATGGATTTTTCTCGGTCGAGGTGCGTCTTGCTGAAGAATTTATCAGCATAGCAGATGACTTTCTCCTCCATTGTTTCTGGCAGAAAGTCTTGGTGAGGCAACGGCAATCCCTGTGCGATGATTTCCTTGCAAGTGATTCCGGCACCCGTATGTCGCTCGCATACACGAGCATGTCGCTCATAGCCCTCCTTGCGCAAGATTTCCGCTCCCAATCGTCCATGACAGATGTAAGGCTCCGAGCCGAAACACTGTATGCCAGGGGCATCCGTGCGGAAGATTCCCAGGTCGTGAAGCATGGCTGCTTCCTCTACAAACTGGGCATCGAGGTGCAATTCAGGATGAGACGAAACAATCTGTAGCGCTTTTCGCGCTACAGATTGGCTATGGTTGATGAGGATATGACGAAGCTCATTGTCCTCTGGATAATACTTGTCAATTAATAAATTATAATTCATAAATTATAAATACTGTATATTGGGCGCATGCCTATTTATACATTATTATTTATCATTTATTCTTTATTCTCGCGCTCAATGTAAGCGATGACATCGCCCTTGCGGATCTTGCTGCCCTGCTTAGCATTGATTTCCACGAGCTTACCACCAAGAGCAGCTGGCACTGTCTCAAACTCACCCCATGGAGCGAGGATGTAGCAGAATGCGTCGCCTTCCTTGTACTCCTTGCCGATGAATGGCTCTACGGCTGGTGCGCACTCGCCTTCGCCCTGGAACTCCCAGAAAATCTGACCTGCCACTGGTGCTACGATAGCATCAGCCTTGGCGTGCTTGAACTCAGCGAGCTGAGCTGGAGTCAAAGTGCTGCCGAGCTTAGCGTCCTTAGCCTTCTGGAGGTCTGCCAAGAAGTTCTTCTTAGCCTGACCGCTCTTATAGTTGCGATACTGCTCTGGGT
>ERZ1034687.195-NODE-195-length-40195-cov-15.913303_pt1 | contig 40195 bp, 31 predicted proteins | sample MGYA00520704_ERZ1034687 | MGnify/ENA primary metagenome ERZ1034687 (study PRJEB33766, sample SAMN09781762) | gut metagenome | biome: gut microbiome | host: Homo sapiens | place: Madagascar | study: EMG produced TPA metagenomics assembly of the PRJNA485056 data... | reverse complement strand
CCCCGCAGGGGCGGATAGGGTGACTATGGCATGAAAGACAGCTGGGATAAGGTTTTCCGGTCACTCCTATGAGAGCTGCAAGTCCCCCGCGGCAGATGGAACGCGAGAATGAGATGATCGTTATTTCACCGCCCCTTTTTTATTGGCTTCAGAGTCCAATGAAGGCAAGATCCTTCGCACTCCCGCCTGTCTCTTGTCACTTCAGATCCCGGTTCACTTTACCGCAGTAAACGTGAGCGACTTTGTATCGAGTGAGAGGGTATAGGTGTCCTCTGTCCCGTTTTCATTCACGTGGAGGAGGAGCTGTTTCTTTTCTACTGTGAAATAGGATGTGCCGGTCACGTCTTGAAGCTCAGCGGCAGAGAAGGCGCTCTTGAAGGCGGCGCCTTTGTAGGAAACGATATGCGCGCCGCCGGCTTCGCCGGTATCGACAAGGTAGAAGCGCAGGCCATTCGCATCATTCACGAGCGGCGTGATGGTGAGCTTGGCATCCGCGTAGCCGGCTTCTTCGCTTACGAGGACGGGGAGAGCGGTGAGAGACAGCGCACTCTCTGATGCTTTCGTCGTGAAGGTGAGGTCAGCCTTGCCTTCTGCACCTGCGGTGAGGTTTACGTCGAGCCGCTGGTCACTTGTGAGGGCGGTGTGGAAGGCGGCCTCCCCGGAATTGACGGCCAGGATCGTAGGCTCGCCCGTGATCCAGTTCGCGGAAACAGAGGAAGCGAGGGTGAGGGCTGCGAAGGCAGCAGTCAGTAAAATTTTTCGCATAGGAGACTCCTTTCATGAATGAGAAATGATGAGCAGTGAGAACACCGCATGGGGATAAAAGGACAGGAGCATCGTATCCGGAGTCCTAAGCCACAGCCATAAAAACTGCTATTTATTCTCATTATATAGAAAATTCGAGCATGTTTCAAGCCGGGCGGAGGGGCGGGAAAGCTCCTCCGCCTTTCTTGCGGCCGATCCTCATCCACTAAAAAAACATGCAAAAAGAGCCGGCTGAAATACAGCCGGCTTGAAATGCAGCAATCAGATGATCGATCAGATGTCTCTGTTTACTTTATGAGAACGAAGGCAACGAGTGCAGACATTCATTCTCTTGACCTGTCCGTCAACCAGTACGCGAACTCTCTGGATGTTCGGTTTCCAGGTTCTCTTTGTTTTCAAATGGGAATGGGATACATTGAATCCCGTAGCGGTTCCCTTGCCGCAAACTTCACAATAGTTAGCCATGTGCTACACCTCCTTGCACTTCCGCGATTGCAACATTCATACTATATCACAACTCTTTTTTTTACGCAAGTATTTTACAGCAGAGTATTTGAAGAATTATAATAAGAGCAAAGGCCAGACGGGAGTGCGTCGCGTAAAGCGTCGCAAAGATTTATGGCAGGGGATCGTGACGCGCAAGGAGCCGCATCCTTTCTGCCCTGCAGGCCCCGTTCCATGTCAAGTCCGCATCTGTCATATAAAGGAGGTCATCCATGAAACTATCTGATTCCGTCCAGTACCTGAAGGGCGTCGGCCCTCGGATGAAGGAGAAGCTGGAGCGCCTCGGTATTCATACCGTCGAAGATCTCCTTTCCTATTTTCCGAGGCGCTATCAGGACTGGACGAAAGTCACGCCGATGGGAGATCTTGTGTCTGATGAAGAGGCTGTGGTCTACGGAGAGGTGGTGGGCCTGAAGGAGATTCATCCCCGAAGAAGCATGTCGATCCTGAATGTCATGATCGTCGATGATACAGGGGCGGTGGTGCTCACCTATTTCAATCAGCCGTGGAAAGCCGATCTTTTTCATCGTTCGAAGCATGTGCTGGCATATGGCAAGGTGGAGTATGGCTACAACAGGAACCAGATCAGCAATGCGGAGATCGAAGCCATCGAGCCAGAGGATCTGCCGTCCTTTCAAAAGCTCGTCCCTGTATACGGACTGACCGAGGGCATCAAGACGCCGCAGCTTCGGCGCATGATCGAGGGAGCGCTCGCGCTGGTGGAGGATGCGGATGAGAATCTTCCGGAGGATACCGTCCGGAGAGAGAAACTGATGGGACGGCTTGCCGCCATCCGCGCGATGCATGATCCGAAGGACTGGGCCGAGCAGAGAGAAGCGCGCAGACGGATCGCATTTGAGGAATTGTTCTTCATGCAGGCAGGCGTCCTGCTCCTGCGTAAAAAGAGAGAAGAGGGGAGAGAGAGCATCAAGTGCGCGCCATCCGGTGAGCTCGTCAAGAGGGTGCGCGAGCATTTCCCCTTCCGGCTGACCGAGGGGCAGCAGCAAGCCTTTCGTGATATCGAGGACGATATGGAAGGGCTCATCCCGATGAACCGCCTGGTGCAGGGGGATGTCGGGAGCGGCAAGACCGCTGTCGCGGCACTCTCGCTCGCCAAGATCGTAGAGAATGGCTATCAGGGCGCACTCATGGCACCGACCGAGGTCCTGGCAGGGCAGCACTATGAGACATTCCAGCATTTCTACGAAGGCATTCCCATCCGCGTCGCTTACCTCTCCGGAAATACGAAGGCATCTGAGCGCCGCGAGATCCTGAAGCAGCTGGCAGCAGGCGACATCGATGTGCTGATCGGTACCCATGCTTTGATCGAGAAGGATGTCATCTTTGCCCATCTGGGTCTCGTTATCACCGATGAACAGCACCGCTTCGGCGTGAAGCAGCGAAAGGCATTAGAAACGAAGGGGGGCTCGCCGCACATCCTCGTCATGACGGCGACACCGATCCCAAGGACCATGGCGCTCTCCGTTTATGGCGATCTCGATGTTTCAGCCATCCGCGGGATGCCGCCGGGAAGACATCCGGTGAAGACTTACGCCATCGGGAGTCAGATGCTCCAGCGTGTTTTCAATTTCATGGGACGGGAAATGGAAGCGGGACATCAGGTGTACGTGGTCTGCCCGCTCGTTGAAAAGAGTGAGAAGCAGGACCTCGCCTCGGCCGTCTCCGTGTATGAAGAGCTGCGTGACCGCATATTCCCCATGTTTCCTGTGGGCCTTGTCCATGGGCGGATGAAGAACAGCGAGAAAGAGACGGTCATGCAGGCCTTTCATCGGGGAGAGAAGAAGCTCCTCGTCGCCACATCCGTCATCGAAGTCGGCGTCAATGTACCCAATGCCACCATCATGTTCGTCTACGGAGCCGATCGCTTCGGCCTTTCGCAGCTGCATCAGCTTCGCGGCCGTGTCGGGCGCGGGGAGGCGCAGGCTTACTGCATCCTCTACTCGGATAATCAGAATGAGATCACCCAGCTTCGTATGAAGCTGATGTGCGAGATCCAGGATGGTTTCCTCCTGTCAGAAAAAGATCTTATCCTGCGCGGCAGCGGTGAATTCTTCGGCTATCACCAGCATGGCATGCCGGACCTCAAGGCGGCAGATATCGTGAAAGATCTCCCGCTCCTCGAAGAAGCGAGGAAGGAAGCGCAAAATGCCATGGAGCGGGGCATGGATTTCAGGAAAGAACTCGCGCATCGATTTGGAGGGGCATTCCTTGAAAAATTGGGGGGGAGAAGTGACTGGTGACTGGTGACTAGTGGCTAGGGATTAGGAGCCTCAAGTGACTTGTGACTAGTGACTGAAATGCCACCTTCGGGTATCGCCACCATCTATACTCCGCGGCGCTTCCATATTTTTAAGCGCCGCACCACCATTTCGCATTTCTCATTTCTAATTTCTCATTCAAGCGAGGCTTTCAACCGTAATCAAGGGGCGCTCTGCCCCACAGGCTAACCTTGTACCCTCAAAAATCATACAAGACACAGCTCTGTGATTTATGGTATAATGTTTTAATTGAAAAGAATGCACCTCTTTGGCATATGAGGGGATGCGGATCCTGTAGATCTGCATTTCCGGGCTAGAGAGATAGACATGACATCACATAAGTAACCAAAGTTTTTGAATGGAGGCTATGATGAGAGAAGACAAATTTGGCAAGCAGGGACTGACTTTTGATGATGTGCTGCTGATCCCGGCACATTCGGATGTCCTTCCGCGCGACGTAGATGTACGCACCCACCTTACACAGAATGTCACACTGAATATTCCGGTCATGAGCGCCGGCATGGATACCGTCACTGAAGCAGAAATGGCGATCGCCATGGCGCGCGAGGGCGGTATCGGTGTCATTCACAAGAACATGAGCATTGATGAGCAGGCCAGAGAAGTGAAGCTGGTCAAGCGTTCGGAACACGGCATCATCGTGGATCCGATCTACCTCGCTCCGGACAACACCCTGTCGGATGCGGACGAACTGATGAACAAATACCATATTTCCGGTGTGCCGATTACAGAGAATGGCAAACTGGTCGGCATCATTACGAACCGTGATATGCGTTTCGAGACGGATCTGTCCCGTCCGATCAGCGACATCATGACTTCGAAAGGTCTGATCACCGCTCCGGAACATACCACCATGGAAGAAGCGAAACGCATCCTGCAGGCGCACCGCATCGAAAAACTGCCGCTCGTGGACGATGACGGCCATCTGAAAGGCCTCATCACCATCCGTGATATCGAAAAGATGAGAAAATTCCCAAATTCGAACAAAGACTCTGACGGCCGCCTGAAGGTGGCTGCTGCCATCGGTGTCACTTCGGACGTGGAAGACCGCGTCGAAGCACTTCTCGATGCCAAAGCAGATGTCCTTGTCATCGATACCGCACATGGTCACAGCGAAGGCGTGCTGCAGACCATCCGCCGCCTGCGCAAAGCATTCCCGCATCTGGAACTCATCGCCGGAAATGTCGCAACCTATGATGCGACCAAGGCACTGATCGAAGCCGGTGTATCCGCTGTCAAAGTCGGCATCGGACCTGGCTCCATCTGCACCACCCGTGTCATTGCGGGCATCGGTGTACCGCAGATCACAGCGATCTATGACTGCGCGAAAGCAGCCGAAGGCACCGGCATCCCGATCATCGCTGACGGCGGCATCCAGTACTCCGGTGATATCGCAAAGGCCCTTGGCGCCGGTGCGTCCTGCGTCATGCTCGGCAATCTCCTCGCAGGTACGGAAGAAGCTCCTGGCGAGATGATCATTTATCAGGGCAAGAACTACAAATCCTACCGCGGCATGGGCTCTCTGGGCGCTATGCAGGCTGGCAGCAAGGACAGATATTTCCAGCAGAATGCGAAGAAACTCGTACCGGAGGGTATCGAAGGCCGCATTCCTTACAAAGGACATGTCTCCGACGTCCTCTTCCAGCTCATCGGCGGTCTCCGCGCATCCATGGGCTATTGCGGTGCGAAGGACATCAAGGCCATGAATGAAGACACTCAGTTTATTCAGATTACCGGCGCAGGTCTGCGTGAAAGCCATCCGCATGATGTCAGCATCACCAAGGAAGCACCGAACTACAGCGTAAAATGATAGATATAGAAAAATTCTCGCACAATGTGATGGACGTCACGGTCTATGCACTCACCATGCAGGAAGTCCTCCAGTGGGCGAAAGAAGGGATGGGGGATGAAAAGCCACGCCTCATTGCCACGGCCAATGCAGAAATGATCATGCAGGCGCAGGAAGACAAGGAGCTCGGGCGCATCCTGAATCGTGCCGACCTCGTCGTTCCTGACGGAGCCGGTGTACTTTGGGCGGGAGAAACGCTCGGCACTCCCTTTCCGGAACGAGTGACCGGTGCCGACCTGTCTGTCGAGCTACTAAAGATCGCATCGAAAGAAGGCTGGCCCGTCTATTTCTTGGGCGGGGCGCCCGGCGTCGCGAAGAAGGCGGCCGATCGTTTCCAGAAATCCCATGGGGAGATCCGACTCGTGGGCTGCCATGACGGCTACTTCGACGAAGAAGAAGAGAAACGGATCATCAAAGACATACGGAAAAGCGGAGCCAAGCTCCTCCTGGTAGGCCTCGGCGTCCCGAAGCAGGAGAAATGGCTCTATCGTCACAAGGACGAGCTTGGACCCGTGCTGGCCATGGGCATCGGCGGCGTCTTCGATGTCATGAGCGGAAATCTGAAACGCGCCCCGCTCTGGATGCAGAAGAACCGCCTCGAGTGGGCGTATCGTCTCTACCTGCAGCCCTCCCGCATCGGACGCATGATGGCCATCCCGAAATTCATGATGGCTGTCAAAAAGTGGAAAAAGGAGCGGGGGGGCAGGGGCTAGTGACTGGTAACTAGGGATTAGGAGTTTAGAGTGACTTGTGACTGGTGACTTAAATATCACTTTCGGGCATCGCCTCATATATAATTGCGGCGAAGCCGCCACCACAACCCTGAACCCTGAACCCTGAACCCTGAACCCTGAACCTTAAACTCTTAACCCTTAAACCCAACATATTCATTTAGGAGTCAGTGATGCTGAAAAAACCAATCATTCTACCGGAAGGATACCCTTTTATCATCGTGGCACTCCTTCTTGGCGTGATCGGACTCTGGATGAAATGGTACTATGCTGCCGTCGTGCCCTTTGTACTTGCAGTATACTTCACCTATTTCTTCCGCTGTCCTCCCAGAAATGATAAAATCACTCCGGGTGATGATGTCCTCGTCTCTCCGGCGGACGGGACCGTCGTGGACGTGTGCCATGACGCGAAGGAAGACATGTTTCTGGGACAGACCTGTCATAAAATTACCATTTTCCTTTCCATCTTCGACGTGCACTGCAACCGCAGCCCGATGGAAGGGAAGATCACCTACCAGTCCTATACGCAGGGCAAATTCCTGCCTGCGTATGAGGAAGGGGTGGGCTTTGAAAATGAACGCGGTGCCATCGGGATCACGGGTAAGAACCGATCCATCCTGGTCATCCTCATCGCGGGGATACTGGCACGACGCGTCGTTTCCTGGAAAAATCTGGGAGACAGCCTGAAAAAAGGCGAACTCTACGGCATGATCAAATTCGGCTCCTGCACGGAGCTCTACATCCCGGGAGACTGTGAGATCTGCGTCAAAAAAGGCGACAAAGTACGCGGCGGCCTGACCGTCGTAGGGAGGCTGAAATAAGTTGAATAAATCTTGGATTGCCAATGGAGTCACAGCTGCCAATGCATTCTTTGGCGGCTTATCCATAATGATGTCTATCGAAGGTCACTGCGACCTCGCAGCGATTTTCATACTGATCGCGATGGTGGCCGATGCGCTGGACGGGAGAGTCGCCCGTGCGCTGCACACCGCCGGCCCCATGGGCGTCGAGCTCGACTCCCTCTCCGATGATATTTCCTTCGGCATCGCAGCCGGTGCGCTCATTTACTCCTACCAGCTCCATGAGCTTGGTTGGGTGGGCATCATTCCCTGCGCCCTCCTCGGTACCTTCTGTGCCTTCCGTCTGGCACGCTTTAATGTGAAGGTCACATCCGTTCATGGCTACTTCGAAGGGCTGCCCTGCCCGACGACCGGCGTCATCATTTCCGCTTACGTGCTCTCCGGTGCGAAAGTCTGGAATTGGCTCATCGTCCTCTGGGTCCTTCTGCTCGCCTTCCTCATGGTGAGCGAGATCCACTACCCGGATAACAAAGGCGCAAGCGCAGACCAGCTGCATCTGCCCGCGGTGCTGATCTGCCTTGCCTTCTTCGTCATCGCGACCATCTTCTACTGGCCGATCTGGGCGGCTGCCATCTGCGCTGCCTACATCCTCTTCGGCATGATGAATACCTACCTCAACCGCAGAAAAGGCAAACGGAAAGCTATCAGAAGAAAACAGAAAAGAGCACCTGAGGACATCGAACAATGAACCACTACCTCGATATAATCATGTTTCCGATACAGATCATCGTCGGGATTTTTACCATCTACTATACGGTGATCGCGTTATTCGGCATGTGGCATCGAAAAGAAACGAATCTGGCTGCCCCGAAGAGCCGCTTCGCCATCGTCATACCGGCGCACAACGAAGCCATGGTCCTGGGGGATCTGCTGGACAACCTTCGCATCCTGAAATATCCGAAAGAACTCTATGACGTCTTCGTCATCGCAGACAACTGCACCGACAATACCGCTGACATCGCGCGCGCCCATGGCGCCCACGTCTTCGAAAGAGAAAACAAGGAACTCGTCGGCAAAGGCTATGCCATGGACTGGGTCTTCCCGAAGATCTTTGCACTGGATAAGAAATATGACGCTTTCTGCGTCTTCGACTCCGACAACCTCGTCCATCTGGATTTCCTTGCCGTCATGAACAATCGTCTCCTCAAAGGACAGAAAGTCCTGCAGGGCTACCTCTCCGCGAAGAATCCGACCGACACCTGGGTCTCCGGTACCTTCGCCATCGCCTTCTGGACCATCAACCACCTTTGGCATCTCGGCAAGTACAATATGGGTCTCTCCTCCTGTCTCGGCGGTACCGGCATGTGCATCGCTTCCGATATCGTCAAGAAATACGGCTGGGGCTGTGACTGCCTGACCGAAGACATGGAATTCGCCATGAAATGCCTCTCTCACGGCATCCGCACCTGCTGGGTACATGACGCCATCATTTACGATGAGAAGCCACTCTCCTTCATGGCCTCCTGCCGCCAGAGAAAACGCTGGGCGCAGGGCCAGTTCGACTGCTCCGAGCGCTACATCCCGATCCTTTGGAAAGAAGGATGGAAACGTCACAGCATCGTCATCTTAGACGGCATCATGCAGCTCCTGCAGAACTACTTCCTCCTCGTCTCCACCTTCTACCTTCTGATGACCTACATCAATATGTTCTACCCCTGCTTTACGGTCATCCTCTACAACGATGTGCTGGTGCCGCACCAGTTCTGGGCGATCCTGGGATTCATCCAATCCGTCGTCCCATTGATCGTTCTCCTGCAGATCAAGGTGCCTTGGAAGATCTACCTCTACTGGCTCATCTACCCCGTCTTCATGTACTCATGGATCCCCGTCACCATCCTCGGATGGAAGGATCGTCATGAGAAAGGCTGGGTACATACCATTCACACCAGAAGCATGCACTTCGAGCAAGCCAGCCTCACCAGAAAGAAAGAAATCGACTCTTGAAACTAAGCCAAAGAACCACGGCACGCGCCGTGGTTCTTTTTTGTTGTTTGGCGGTGACTAGCGGCTGGGGACCGGACGTCATCCTGCGCGGACGAAAACGGCGTATGTGCGATAGCCGCATGCGGAACAAGCGTCGAAGGATCTTGTGATGAATATGGCTGGCTGCCTGCTTGATAGAAAATCGAGAAAATATGTAAAATCAACATTTGAAAACTTTGGAAAATATGCAATTTAATAGAAATAAAACTATGACGCCTTTTTTATAAATGACGGAGATCACTGTTTCCCTTCCATCTTTTTTATCTAAAACCGTGTAAAGTCCAAAACTTCCACGATGGTATTTTATGGAGAGAGGAAAATCCTCCCGGGAGCCAAAAGCTCCTCCACACTCCTACGTGCACATACCTATAGGAAAGGAGAGCGGAGAAGGCGGACGGCAGATCTGATTTTCCTCCTCCCACCCGAAAGCGTGCTAGCCGCTGGAAAGTGTAAGCAGTACAAATACATAAAGACGCAGCAAGCAAAGAAAGATCGCATGCAGGATTCGCCTCCACGACAAACCCTAGAGCGAAGTTTAGCCGTACCTGTACGACATGAACCGTGAAATGCGCTGGTGCCAGATTGCAGGGAATGCCTCCATGGATACTTAAGAAAGCTTGCTGCGCCTTTGTGATGCGAAAATGCCCTTTGCCTATAAAGGGCATTTTTGTATTTCTCATAAAGACCTGTGAATTTTTTATCCCATCATTTCATAAAATGACATTTCATGTCCATCATGCGTGCTATACTATACCCAAGGGAGGGATCTTGATGTATCGAACGAGAAAAGAAAAAACGAATTGGAAAATGCAGAATGTGAATCCGCAGGGGAAAGACTGCGATGACTGCGTCTTTCGGGCCATTGCCGGAGGCACGGGGATTTCATGGAAAGACACCTTCGCCGGACTGTGCCAGACCGGCCTTTCCCTGCATGCCATGCCGGACTATCCGATCGTCTTTCGCAAATATCTGAAGGAAATCGGAGCCCGCTACGTGTATAAGTCCGCCCAGGCGCACGCCCATACCGAGGACGAAGCCAGCACGGCAGACATGACCGCGGGAGAATTTATTCGGCAGCATCCGAGAGGAAACTACGTCCTCCGCCTTTGGTGGCACGTCACCTGCGCGCGGGATGGTTTCCTCTATGACACATGGGACGCGAGCAGCGAAAAACTGCTCGAAGCGTGGGAGATCCCGCCCGACATCGCGTCCGCGCCGCGCTCCTCCGCCCCATGGCTCTACGAAAGAAGCGAGCGCCGCCTCGCTCCTTTGGAAGACATCGACGTCGCCGCGGGCCAGACTTTTCTTTTTAGAAATCCAAGTCCCGTAAACCGCGGGTATCAGGACAGCTTCGTCCGTGCCATCGCCCTCGCCGAAGGCAGGACATGGGAAGAAGCTTATCAGGATATCTGCCGCCAGGCCCTCTCTCATTGTGATAATCCACAGTCTACGTCCGTCGCGGCATCCTACCTCAGCCGCTATGCCGTGGGGACTTGCCGGTATTTCACGCGTGGAAAGACGCCGGTAAAAGAATTTCTCGCCTCTCATCCGTCCGGTGCCTGGGTGCTCCAGCTCGGCAAAGGCTGGGCGAGTGCGGTGGTGGATGGCGTGCTGATGGATACGAGAAATTATATCAATAAGCCGATCGAGGTCGCATGGCGACTGCGCTGAGCAGCGAATTTCAAACTCACTCCGGATTTTTTCGGAGTGGGTTTGTTTTGGAATCAATTTTCATATAGAGAACTTCATTTCTGTTATGATCTGTCATTCTTTTTATGATATGATGATCTAAACGCAAGGAGGTGTGTCGTGATGAAAGAAAGTAAACGTTGTGAAGGCACACTCTTTTTGGGCATTTCTTTTATTGGGGGGGTAAACCAGCCTCTTTCGTAAAGGTAAACAATATTTTTGTCGTGCAAAATCAGAGGAAACGAGAAGCTATGGGGTCATGGCTTTCGTTTCCTCTTTTTTAGGTGTTTGGTATGAAATATAATACGTGGAATATTTATTCGGCTGTTCTTCTCATGGAAACGTATGAGCGTGCGCGAAAGCACCCGCAAAAGAGAAGTGCAGAAATTATTCAGTTGTCTCAGCTGCTACGGAAGCGCGCGGGGGAGGGGAAGACCTATCACGGCGTATTTGCTTCTGTTGCAGATATCAACTACCAGCTCGGGAAGGTCGAGAGCCAGATGACGGCAGGAAGACGAGGCCTGCCTGGGGCATTGCCGCAAGCGATCATGAAAGTCGTAAAAATGTATCAGTCCCAGCCCACGGACTATGATCGCTATCTGCGTGCTGCCCATCAAAATATCACAGTGGATGAACTGAGACATCTGGAAATGGAGCAAGGAGGAAGACGGGGGCGGGGGAAATCCATTCCCCTGAAGGAGATCAAGGTATCGCCTGCTAAAAAGGAGGAGTCAGTAAAGCCAGTCAAGATGGAAGCATCTGTTAAGGTGGAAAATTCTGTCAAAGCGGAAGTGCCATCCAAAGTGGAAGGCTCTGCGCAGGTGGAAGCTCCTGCGATGGAAGAGCTGAAGACAGTGGTGGCAAAGAAGGAAATGATTCCTTGCGAGAGAGCAGAAAGTGCGCCGCTGCTTGCATTGGATGATTCCATTTTAGACTTGCATGTATCGACTCGCTTGGAGAATCTACTCATGCGCCACCATGTGAAGACCATTCGAGATATGCTTTTGTATCCGGCTACGGAGTGGGAGCTCGTGAAAGGGATGGGAGCCAAAACGCTATGCGAGCTGCGGGAAGTATTGAGACGATATAGCAGGATCGATCCGAATCAAAAACCGTTACAGGAACCGAAATCTGCCATAGAGCTGGCGGATGAGTCGATTTCATACGATATGCCTATCCGGCAGGCACACTTTGGTACGCGTGTGGATAGGGTGCTTGCGAGTGCCGGTTTTCAGACGCTGGGAGAAGTGCTGCATTATCCGAAGGAAAAGTGGGCAGAGATGTCCGACTTGGGGGCAACCAGTCTGGCCCATCTCGTGAAGGAAATCGAAGTGTATCGCCAGGCGGCAAGAGCGACAGCAAAAGCAGAACGTGAGAAAAGGAACAGCGACATCTCGAAAGACCAGCTGCGTGAGGAAGCGGAGGCGATGGAAGACTTCGCGGATATGCTCATGGTCACCTATGAACATGTGATGAGGGTCGCGGAGCAGGCAGAGGCACAGGATATCCCTTTAACGGAAGGCATCTGGCAGGATGAGAAGATACGGAAAGCGGTACAAAACTATGTGTTGCGTCTTCTTGTCCACGGAAAATATGAGGGCGCGTCTTTAGAGACGCTTTCATTGAATTTCCCGTATAGGATCTTTGATGAAGCGGCTTTTTGTGCACTTTTACAGTCGATGGAGAAGCGGCATCTTATCCGAAAGCAGGGCGGACTTTACTATGGTGTTTATCCCTCTCTGGAAACCGTGCTCTTCTCCGTTTGTCGGGAAAGAAATGCAAAAATTCTAAAGCTCCGGCTTTCTGGGATGACGCTGGAAGAGGTGGCGCAACTGACAGGGGTGACACGTGAACGTGTGCGCCAGATCCAGAAGAAGATCTTCTCAAAGCTTCCGCCCGTACGGGAAGGATACTTCGCTTTCTACAAGCAGAAATATGTCGGACTGACGGATGACGATTTTCAATACATTTTCCAGCTTACAGAAGAGACGCGCCATTTTATCTCGCTTTACTTGGACGAGCAGCGGGTGAAGGAAAAAGATGTGGATGCGGGACAGCGTCTGCAGGCTTTGCGTGCCGTAATGCATGACCAGATACTGGATGCGAAAATACGGGAAAGGGCGGACGCGCGGCTGAAAGCGATTGATCCGTATTTCTTCATCGATGGAAAGCATGTGATGAAGAATCGCCAATCCCTCATCCGCTTTGCCATCAAAAAGTATTGCCAGGATGCAAAACCTTCGGCCGAGTTAATGGAAGATTACTTGCGACTTTTGGACAGTCTTTCCATTTCTAGAGAGAATTCGCGCTTTTCCATAGATGTGAGATACGTGGAGCGGTATTTTCAGGAAATGACGGTACTGGTGAGCCTTCGTCGGCATGCTCGCTATTATGACATTCTGTCGATGGATTACCAGAACTTGCTGGATACGCTGCAGCTCACTGCATATAGCAATGTGGAAATTTCCAGCCGCAAATTTTTCCGAGATTTTCCGGAAATTATGGAGCAGTATGATATCCGAGACGAGTATGAACTGCACAATCTGCTGAAAAAGCTATGGGAGCATGGTCATTTCAATGACTATCTGGATGAAGCACATCAAATTATTTTTGGCAGAATGCCGACGCTGAAGATCGGTCGTGCAGATCGCAGAAAACAGGTCATGGATATCATTCAGGAGCATGGCTACATTTCCTATATGGATCTGGGGCGTGCGATAGAAGCGGAGTTTGGAATTCCGCAGAATGCAGCGATGTCGAATGGATGGGGTGATACCTGCAAAGAGTATTTCGATCCTGGGACGGGAAATTTTCATATTCCCGAGACACTCCTTCCCGAGGACAAGGTGCGCCGCATGAAGGAACGACTGATGGAAGATTTCTATCTGACGCAGGATATCATCGACATATACATGGAAGAGTATCCTGAAGGGAATGTCTGGGATATCGATCCAGCAGCTTTACGGCAGATGGGTTTCATCTCGCATCGTAAATATGTGATCCGTGATAGATTTGGCAGTGCGAGAGATTTTTTTGAGAAACTGTTTGCAGAAAATGAAACACTGGATCTTCGAGATCATTCTGAATATGCGGTATGTTCCATGTTTTCTGCGGTCTGGCTGGGCCTTGCCAGAGATTTTAAGGTCGTAGAGATTGAGCCAGGCGTATTCTTAAATAGCCAGTATTTGGAAAAACATGGCATTACGCAAGAGGCTATCCATGAATTCTGTGAAAATGTGTATCACTTCATGGAAAATGGGAAATGCTTCAGCATCAAATCCTTGCAGGCGGCAGGCTTTGTCCTTCCTTGGCAGGAGGAGGGATGGGGTGACTGGTTCTATGGTTCGCTTTTAGCAGCTGATTATGAGAAATTCAATAGCCAGAAGTATGCCTCGGGACATCTGCTACGCAAGAGACAGATGCAGCGGAAACTCAGCATGGCGGATCTCGTCGAGGAAATCGTCAATGGTTCGGAAAATTTGCTGACGACTTCAGAAATTTCCGGCATCATCGAGGATACCTATGGGATCGAATTCTCTCCATTCAAAGTGAAGGAAATCGTAGAGTCGAATGATGATACGTTCTGCGAGAAAGTATTGTATTAAAGCGTGAGAAAGAAATGAAAATAGCAGTGATAGATGCAGATCTCCTCGGGCGGCGAAGACACCGCTTCCCGAATCTGGTCTGCGAAAAGATTTCCGGCTACTACAAGCAGGTGGTGAAATTGCCGCCGGAAAATGTCGTTTTAAAAACGGACTATGAACATCTGGAAGAATTTGACCGTGTGTTTATCGCCAAAGTCTTCACCGATACCCCCGTTCCGGAATGGCTGCAACATGTGTCGCAGCCGAAAGAGCTTCTGATTCGCGTGGGGCGGCCAGACGCCGGAGCGCTGCCTGTCGAGAAGTGGCTGGAGAAAACTGTGGGATATAAAATCAATGGAAAGATACCTGTCAACGTAGGCGGCACAGGTTTCTTTTTTGATCGTGCTCCCAATCTGCCTGATGTCATCGAGCATTGCATGCCTGACTACCATCTTTACGACAACTGGATCGAGGAGAAGGTAGAGCAGGCGAAGAAAAAGGCAGAAAGTGAAGGCCGTGAATTTCATCGCAGCCGGTTTCTGGTGCAGTTCAAGGAGTACCTGGAGTACAGCATCGGGTACTTGACTCGTGGGTGCTTCCGGCATTGCGGTTTCTGTGTGAATCAAAAATATAACAGGGTATTCCGTCATAGCCATTTGACGGAATTTTTAGATCGGGATCGCAAGAAGATCTGCCTTCTGGATGACAATTTCTTTGGGTATCTTGACTGGCGGCCGCTTCTGGGAGAATTGGTCGCAACAAGGAAACGATTCAAATTCAAGCAGGGAATGGATGAACGTCTTCTGACACCAGACATAGCGAAGGCACTTTTCACATCGAACTATGATGGGGATTTTACATTTGCCTTTGATAACATCAGCGACTATGACCTGATTCATGCAAAGCTGGAAATCATGAAGCCGTACAAGAAGGGGCGGAGCGTGAAATTCTATGTGCTGGTGGGATTTGCATCCACCGATTGGAAAGATATCCGAGATACCTTCCGGCGTATTGAGCTTCTGATGCAGTATCACTGCCTGCCCTATATCATGCGCTATCAGAATAAGAATGAAGCGCCATGGAAGTCTTCACCGCTCCACGCGATGTATGTAGCGATTGCCCGCTGGTGTAACCAACCGAATATTTTCAAAAAGATGAGTTTTAGAGAATTTTGCAAAGCGAATCAGTCGATGAAGAAGACGCCAGGCTATTGCTCGGCCATGCAGGCATTGAAGGATTTCGAAATGAGACATCCGACGCTGGCAGAAGAATTTTTTGATATGAAGTACTCCGACTATTCTGACTGAGGGAGCTGATTCCTATGGATTTTTTCGAGGAGTGGGGAAGGAATCTGGAGAACGCTAAGTACCTGTATGCGTTTCTGTCTGAGAAAGAATATGTGAATCAGGTTTTCCTGTCCGGCACAGGGCCAGAGGAAGAGAAAGCATGCCGCGTGCTGTCCAAAGTGTCTATCGAAAGACTGGTGGACTGCATTTGTCGTCTGTCTCCGAAAAAGGAATTTAGTGTGGCGGATATTCCCATGTTCAGCAGTCTCGAGCGCTCCATCATTCGCGTCCCCGAGTTGTTGGAATTTGCAGACGATGGACTCTCTTTTGATGATCTCGGCTATCAGCTGATGCAGTGTGCCACGCAGATAGCTAAGAAGAAATATGGGGAGAACCAGTCAAAAACGGCCGCACTTTTCAGCCTTGTATCCATCACGGATACGCGGCCTAAGATGGTGCATCTGACGTCTTTGGGAAAGTACCTGATACCGATACCTTTTCCGAAAAAGTCGGAGATTTTAAGAAAACTGCTACTTCGTAATGCTTATCTGCACTGCCTCATTCACAAGGCCGCGAAAGGCAAGGTGCGGTATGCGGATACGGTCGCCTGCGTTTCCCAAAGCACAGCGGTGAGGAGGCGTGGTAATGTGCGGGAACTGATGGAATTTGTTTTGAAAGGTACGAAGAAAGAACAGCTTTTGCAGCATATCGATTGGGAGGTGTAGCCATGGGGCTGAGAGATTTATATCTGGAGTCCTGCTATGAGACAGAAAGCAGCAAGGAACATCTGCTGGAAAAATTCTATATTCCGGTCTTGAAAGCGACGAAGCGGTACTACCGCATTGCGGGCTTTTTCAGCTCGACTGCTTTGACAGTAGCCGCGGAAGGTATTGAGGGGCTCTGCCAGAATCACGGGCATATGTACCTTCTCGTCTCTCCGCAGCTTTCTCGCAAGGACTTCGAAATCATTCAGAAACACCAGCCGCTTGATGAGCACGCGGATCTGTTTCAGGAGCTGAAGCTCGATGAGGCGGCCGATGATCATCTGAAGCTCCTCGCTTACCTGCTGGATCAGGGTTTTCTGGAAATCAAAATCGTCGTATGCAACAATTCACCGACCAGCCTCTTTCATCAGAAAGTCGGCATCATGATCGATGAGAGGGGAGATATGATTTCCTTCTCCGGCTCCATCAATGAAACGGCGCAGGCATGGCTGGAAAATATCGAAGAATTCAAAGTCTTCCGCTCTTGGGAGTTGGGACAGCAGGTCTATGTGGATGCGGATAAAAAGAAATTCGAGGACTACTGGAGCAATCGAAAGGCGTCCATCGCGACGGTTTACGATATCCCGGAAGCCGTCCGAGAAAAGATCGTCAAGATCAAGCCGAAAGATCCATTCGATCTTGACTGTATGAAGCGATACAAGAAACCGGGTGAAAAAGACCCGATCGGACTCTTCCAGCACCAGAGAGAAGCCGTGCAGAAATGGAAAAAGAATCAGGGCCGGCTCCTTATGGAAATGGCGACAGGGACAGGGAAGACGCGGACGGCCATCGGCTGCATCTATGAAAAAATGAAAGAGAAAAAGCCTTTTCTTACGATTGTCGCGACACCGCAAAATACCCTCTCGCGCCAATGGCAGGCGGATATGGAGAAGGTGGGGGTCTCCTTTGATTATAGTCTTATCGCGGATGGGACGAACCCGAAGTGGAAGAAAGAACTCGAGAGCATGCTCTTGACATTTTGGAAATACACGAATGCCATTGTGTACACCACACATGCCACGGCTTCCTCTGATAAATTTATAGAGTTCATTACAAAGTATAAAGGGGATACGCCGATTCTTTTCATCTGTGATGAAGTCCATGGGATCGGCTCGGATAAGCAGCAGAAGGCGCTTCTTCCCTGCTATGAGCAGCGCATCGGTCTTTCAGCGACGCCGGAACGTCTCTTTGATGAAGAAGGTACGCAGCTCATCCGGGATTATTTTGGAAATCAGTCATTCGAATTCGGCCTTTGGGATGCCCTGCATACGAAAAATGAAATCACACAGAAGCCATTCCTGAATCCTTACGTCTACCACCCGCTCTTTGTCCATTTGTCCGAGGAAGAAAAGCAGAAGTGGGAAAAGCTGCAGCGAAAAATCAGACCGCTTGTCTTTACGATCGAGAAGTTGAAAAAACAACATAAACCGTACCAGAAAGAGAAAAAGATACTAGACAATCTGTATGAAAAACGTGCCGATATCGTCAAAAATGCAGAAGAAAAGATGGCGGTGCTGGATGGACTGCTGGACAGTATGGATCCAGACTCGATCCAGGATACGCTTCTCTTCACATCGAATGTGCAGATGGATGGTTGCATGCAGATGCTGGCCGAGAAGAAAATCACGCGGGCAAAAATCACGGAAGAGATCTCCGCCAGCAAGACGGATAGAGAGACGGGCCTGACAGAACGGCAGGAAATTCTGAAAGGGTTCGCCGCTCACAGCCTGCAGGTCGTCCTCGGCATCAAGTGTATGGATGAAGGCATCGATATCACGACTGCCCGCGTGGCGATCATCCTAGCAAGCAGTACGAATCCTAGAGAGTACATCCAGCGTGTCGGACGTGTCATTCGACCGGCACCGGGGAAACAGATGTCGGAAATCTATGATTTCATCGTTTTGGGCGATCAGGATCTTCCGCTCTTAAAGAATGAAGAAAAGCGCGTCGCGCTGATTGCGCAGAATGCCGATAACTATATGGATGTATACCAGTTGTTCAAGGGAAAAGGTGTGGATTTAAATGAGTATCAGCAAGAGAATTAAAGACCAGATCGAAGCGCTCGATGTGAATCGGAATATGAAAGATCTGATGCTGGATATCCTGGAAGCGCAGAGCCGTGGAAGCAAAAAAGCTTATGATAAAAAGATTCAGGAGTATCTGGATAAGCAGAATAAAAAAGGAGGAGAGGCGTGATGGGCATTCAGATTGATCGGCTGTCATTTGTAAATTATCGCCAGTATGGGACGTGTGAAATCAATTTCAAAAAATCGGAGAAGGCTGATACCCAGCTCTTTGCCATCATTGCGCAGAATGGTACAGGGAAGACGACGGTGTTGAAGGCGATCACCTGGTGCCTCTATGGGAAAGAGAATCCGCGTGAATCGAATGCAAAAACGGAAGCACGGAGCCTGCCGCTTGTGAACAGCTCGGTCATAGAGAAGGCGAAGGTGGAAGAACGCGTACCGGTTTCCGTGTCGTTCCGCTTTACCAATGAGTCCCAAGATGTCATCGAACTTACCAGAAAAGCATTTTTCATGAAGCACAGCAATGGCGCCGTCACTGGCAGTGCTCCTTCTTTCATGGCGACGGTTACTCCGCACGATAATTCCAATACCAAAACGCTCAGCGAAGAAAATGCGGCCATTCTAGTGAAGCAGTACTTCGATGAAGCTATTTATAATTTCTATTTCTTTGATGGGGAAAAATTGAAGGATTTCTTCGCTACGCCGCTGAAAGAGTCGATATATAATATTGCACAGGTCAATCTTTTGGAAAATACGATCAATGCGACGAACAATAAAAAGTCGACGTTGAATCGAGCGATTGGCAAGAAATTACCGGACTACGCCAATCTTTTTTCGGAGAAAACAGAGAAGGAAAATTGGATCGCTGCCACGACGAAAGAAATCGAACGAGCGAATAGAAAACTGGAAGAAGCCAAGCAGCGAGAAAATTCCTATGATAATAAGCTGATGGGATTTCGTGAAGTAGAGCCATTGCAGAGGGAAAAGAAGAGTCTGGAGAGAGAAGAAAAGGCGCTGGAACAGGAAGAAGCTAAGAACAAAGCAGAACAAACGGCCATTATCAAAGAATATATGGTATTGCTCACGATGTACCCAAGGCTGAAGAGAATCCATCGCTACATCTCGGCTAAAAAAGAAGCGGGAAAACTGCCGCCAAGCATTGATAGAAATCAGATCTTGGAATTGCTGCATCATAAAGAGCAGCCCTGTCCGCTTTGCCATAGTCATCTGACAGAGGAAGCCATTCAGCATTTGGAAAAAATTCTAAATGAAAATGCGATTTCATCCGCTACCTCTAATTTTTTAAGCTGCATGATATCGCCGCTGGAGGTCTATCTCGCTAGAGCACGGGAGTATATGACTCGGCGTGATGCCTGGCGCAACAGGGTCATTGCTACCCAAAAGCGGAAGGCAGAGAATAAGGCGCAGCTGGAAGAGAATAACCGCAAACTGGACGCTTATGGTGGCGATGCGGGAACGGCGAACGTAGCTTTGTGGAATAAAGAACGTGACCAGGCAAAGGGGGAAATCAACGACTATAATAAAGAAATCGCAGGCTATAAAGCGATGATCGCAGTCAAAAGTGCAGAAATCGCCAAACTGGATAAGGAGCTGTCTGTGTATGAGAAGCAATCAGCGATTCAGGAAAAGCAGAGAGAAGAACTGAATGTATTAAAGAAAATTGGCGATGGTTTCACAAGGGTCAGAGATGCGATCGTCAATGAAACCAAGAAGGAAATGCAGGAACAGACATGGAAGACATTCAGCTCGATGATCTGGAAGAAAAATACGTTTGGCCGTATTTCCATCGATGACCAATACAATGTCGCAGTCTATGATACGCAGGGGCATATCATGACAGACTCCGCTTCTGCGACAGAAGCCATGGCACTGGCATACGCTTTCACGCTTTCCGTACATCAGGTTTCTGGGAAGAACTGTCCGCTCGTCATCGACTCTCCCTTAGGCCGCGTATCGGATGAAAACAGAGTGCGCATGGCAAGAGCATTGTTGGAAGTGGCAAAAGATAAGCAGATTATTATGCTCTTTACGCCGGATGAATTTTCCAAGGAAGTATCTGATATGTATGACAAAGAGGCAACCATTAGAACGCTTCGTCTTTCGGCAGATGAAAGTGTAGTAGAAGGGGTGGATCGATAATGGCAGATAGAGCGTATATTGCGGACGAAAATAGGGACTACATCAATACCCATGGGAATATCCTCGATCTCGAAGCGACGCCGAATAAGGAAATCTTTTTTCTCACCATGGCACTTGGCATGGACGAGCCGAAAAAGCTGCCAACCAAAAAGACGGGCTGGATTCTCTTTAAGACATTTGATACCAGGGACCAGGCTCTGATCCAGGCGCTGCGTCTGGGGGCAGAGGATGTGAATGAAGAAAATATCAATGATTTTACCGACTTTGACAAGTGTATAGACTATGCAGAGCAGTGTTCGGAAGCAGGCTTTGAAAAGCTTAGGCAGATGGTCGCGGATGCAGATGGTGATAACACGACGCTGCAGGATCGCTTGATGAATGAGCTGGACCGCCTGTATCGCATGAACGTAGAGGGAAAGTAGATTTCATGGATCTTGAGCATGCCGACGCCAGCCTCATGGCACTGAAAGAAAAACTGGCAGAATGACGAAGGCTGGCTGTTTCGTTAGAATGAGTTTATAAAACCGCCTTGTCGATGAGACAGAAACCGTGCTATATTGTCTTATGCATGAGACAACAGGAGAAAGAAGGCAGAAGAAATGGGTTTTCGTTTTCAGCGGCGGATCAAGATCATGCCGGGCGTGACGCTGAATGTCGGGAAGCGCGGGGTCTCGACGTCGATCGGGCGGCGCGGGGCGCATATCACGTTCGGACAGAATGGTGTCCGGACGACGGTGGGGATCCCGGGGACGGGGATCTCTTATACGTCACTTTCAAAGCCTTCGCATGCGCCGGAGGCGGAGAGCCGGGAGGCGTCGTGGCCGCATCTTGCAAAGTGTCCGTACTGTGGGCATGGGATGCGGAAGCGCTGGGATCGATGTCCGGCGTGTCATCAGGTGCTGGAGCAGCCGCTGCCGGAGGATGCTGTGCGCTGCCGAGGGTGCGGGCGGGTGTATGAGGGGAATATGCTCCGTTTCTGCCCGGCGTGTGGGTGCCGGCTGTTGGATACGCCGGTGGAGATCCTGCCGGAGCTGACGGCGGAGGATCGCGCGCAGTATGCGGCGGGGCACTGCGAGGTGTGTCCGCATTGCCGTGGCCCGGTGCCGGATGTCGTGGGGCTGAAGTATTGCCCGCATTGCGGCTTCGAGGTCTCGACAAAGAAGAATCGGCAGGCGTTCTGGGGGAAGTTCTTCTATTGTCTCTTTGTGGCGATCCTGATGATAGGGCTTTTTGTCATGATGTAGGATGTGAAAAGTCCGCTTCTTGCTTCCCACCTTTTCTTGCGTTGAGGCGGGTGAGTCTTCGCTTCTTATTATCTCCTTGTAGCTCTCTTGAAAAGATGGTAAAATGAAACTCTGGAACTTATTATACGAGAAAGAGAACCGGTGAGAGATATGAGACAGAAGGGGAACAACTTTGTGGAGTATGCCCTCATGCTGGGCCTGGTGGTCGGGATCGGATGGGGCCTTTTGGGGTCTTACGGAGACGGGATCCCTAGGATCTTTGGCTCCGCCGCAGAGCTTCTTCAAGCGGGGAGCAAAAGTGATAAGGTCTATGACCGTCATATGAAGTGGCTGAAGGATGCGCTTCTTGCTCTCGCGCAAAAGGAGCCGGGCAATGGGGTCCAGTCAGTTTTCGACTATATGGGCGGAACGAATGGAAGCTATTTCGATCAAAGAAAAGGCCCGGAGTTTACGACGCCGAATGGGATTATCGATAGTGACAGTCTGTCGAAATATGTGAAACAGATCGATTCCCGTGCGCTCGAAAGTGACAGCTGGGCGATGGTCGGTTATAAGGAAAATGGCCAGCTGTACTATGCGGTCGCCATTTACAGCCCGGATAATAATGACGGGAAGACACTGGCCAATCAGACGGCGGGGACGAAGGTCAAGACGGATGTGTATCGGGTGAATCCTGCTACGGGTGAGATCCTGCGTCTGGAGAATAATCGCTTGATGCAGGTGACAGAGAACACAAAGAATGGATCTACGTATCATGTCCTTCGTGATCTGAAATGAGAAGTACAGAGAAAAACGCACAGGCTTTTTCGCCTGTGCGTTTTTGTGTAGAAGAATGCCGCTTTCGCTTTCCTTTTCTTCTACGAACTGTCATATAAATATGCTATAATGAAGCGATGTATATTTTTGATTGAGGTGCAATATGACTGACTTAGAAGAAATCAAACGCCGCCGGACGTTTGCGATCATTTCCCACCCGGATGCCGGCAAGACGACATTGACGGAAAAATTACTGCTTTACGGGGGTGCGATCCATCTCGCCGGCTCCGTCAAGGCGAGGAAGACGGCGCGCTATGCGGTGTCTGACTGGATGGAAATCGAAAAACAGCGCGGGATCTCGGTCACGAGCTCGGTGCTGCAGTTCGACTACCAGGGCTGCCGCATCAATATCCTGGATACCCCGGGGCATGCGGACTTTTCGGAGGATACCTACCGCACGCTGATGGCTGTCGACTCGGCGGTCATGGTCATCGATGTGGCAAAGGGCGTCGAAGCGCAGACGAAGAAGCTCTTCAAGGTCTGCTCGGATCGCGGGATCCCGATCTTCACCTTCGTGAATAAGATCGACCATTTCGGTAAGAATCCGTTCGATCTGATGGCGGATATTGAAGATGTGCTTGGTATCCGTTCCTGTCCGATGAACTGGCCGATCGGTGTGAACGGTGATTACACGGGCATCTATGACCGTGAGACGGAGATGTGCCATATCTTCATCAAGGATAATGCCCATGGCGTGAAGAAGCTGGAAGTGATTTCAGGCAAGATCGATGACGAAGCCATCGTTTCTCAGGTCGGGCAGGAAGTTTTGGATGCGCTCCGCGATGATCTGGAGCTTCTTGATGAAGCGGGCGATCCCTTCGATGCGGAAAAAGTCGCCAAAGGGGAGCTGACACCGATGTTCTTCGGATCGGCTATGACGAATTTCGGCGTACAGCCATTTCTGGAGAAATACCTCGAGCTTGCGCCGCCGCCGGAAGCGAGAAAGACGCTGGAAGGCACCATCGAGCCGGAAGATCCGGCGTTCTCCGGCTTCATTTTCAAGATCCAGGCAAATATGGACCCGAAGCATCATGACCGTGTCGCTTTCATGCGTATCTGCTCGGGCGTCTTCGAGAAAGGCATCACCGTCCTGCATCGCCAGAGCGGCAAGATGCTCCGCCTCTCCCAGCCGCAGCAGTTCCTCGCGACGGAAAGACAGACGGTCGAGAAAGCCTACCCGGGCGACATCATCGGTCTTTTCGATACCGGTGAGCTCGGTGTCGGCGATACCGTCTGCGAGAAGAAGCATCCGGTCACCTTCATTGATTTCCCGGTCTTCCCGCCGGAGCTTTTTGCCCGTCTGTCTCCGGAAAGCAGCATGAAGAGAAAGCAGTTCCTGAATGGTGTCTCCCAGCTCGCGCAGGAAGGGGCGATCCAGGTCTACAAGCAGCCTTACGTCATGGAGTCTTTTATCATCGGCGCTGTCGGCCAGCTGCAGTTCGAAGTCATGAAGTACCGCTTGGAAAATGAATATAATGTCCATGTGAATCTGGAGCCTCTCTCCTACACAGCAGCCCGCTGGACTGAGGGGGATGTCCCGCCGGAAGAGCTTATTGGCATCGACAACGCGATGGTCGTCTATGACCGCCGCGAGCGTCCTGTCTACCTCTTGCCGAATGCATGGCAGGCCGGCTGGCTCGCTCAGAGAAATCCGAAAGTCACCTTCCTTGAAAGCCCGCCGCTCGGCGTAGCGAGACTGGAAGGGAATTAAATAAGGAATTAGGAATGAAGGTGGCGGCTTCGCCGCTGAGCAGGAATCGCCTTCCCCATTGGGGAAGGGGGACCGCGTCAGCGGTGGATAGGGTGCTTTCGTAAATCGTCGACTTGAGATGCATTTTCCCACTCTCTTTCATACCGCCAGTGCCCTATCCGCCCCTTCGGGGCACCTTCCCCTCGAGGGGAAGGCTGACGATACGAGGAAAACCTGCGATCAACAGACCTTCGGGCATCGCCCCATAAATATTTGCGGCGAAGCTGCCGCCTAAGCCTTCCCCATGCGGGGAAGGCTTAGGCGGAGCGACGCTCCGCGTCGATTTTTGTAAACGGCGATGCCCGCATTCCGCGCGCTGGTCGATACCCTTAGTCACCAGTCACCATTTCCTCTGATCAATGAAAACGTCCGCCGTCCGGCGGGCGTTTTTGCGTGCATTTTTCATTTCAAATCTTTGCGGAGACTATGGTATACTAAATGCGAATATGGTTTTTCGTGGCTGGTGATGGGAATTGCGTTTCATAAATAACTGGCAGTTAAATTGACCATCCAATCAAGTGAGAAGTTTGAGGTGAAGGCTCAGCGCATAAAATATGGAAGCGGCGCGGAGTTTTATATAAATCATGAATAGACTGTTTTATAAAATGAGAGGTATTGGGGCGCTATATGAATTGTGCGCCCCTTCCTCCACTCCTAACTCCTAACTCCTAACTCCTAACTCCTAACTCCTAACTCCTAACTCCTAACTCACATGAGGTGATACTATGACTTCTTTGAATCGACTGCTTTCCCGCATCAAGAATGAGCGCGGGGCGTACATGGTCTTTTTCGCGATATTGATCCCGATCCTTTTTGCCTGCGCAGGGCTCGCGGTGGACCTTGGGAATGGCTTTGCCCGTCACGCGCGCCTGCAGAAGGCGGCGGATGCGGCGGTGCTTGCGGCGGCGTATGTGTATGACAAGGATGATGTGACTGACCTCAAGACGGTGGCGCATACGTACCTAGAGGCGAATTTATATGCCGACACTGCTATGAGGGATAACTATAAAATTGATAAGATTACCAAGCGCGTGTATGGCGATGGAACTGATGAGACGAAGGGGGTTCTCCTTTCTCTCTATGTATCACAGAATGTAGATACGACGTTTATGAGAATTTTGGGATTGCAGAAGATTCCAGTTAGTGTAGAGGCGACAGCGCGTCTTGTGCCTGATAGTCCGATTACAGGTGATCCAGGGGTTTTCGGATTTACTATGGTGGCTGGATATAGCGGACCTGTAGGGAACCCAGGGGATTTGAATGAGAATGCTATTTATATCAATAGCGATAATGTGTATATTCATGGCAAGATACATAGTAATGGACCGATTAGTATTGATCATAATAATAGTGGGGATAAGCGTTCTGTTTTCATTGAGAAAGGGGCATTTAGCTCTTCCGCCAAAACGGACTTAGAACTATGGTCACATAGCCAAAATGTTACCTGGGAGCATGAAAATAATACTGGACCAAAGGATAATGGATTTTATAATAATGATACAATGTTACGCCCACCAGGACATCAAGATCCTGGATTGTGGGTTCATTTTAATCGTTTTGGTTATTATGATGGAACTAGTCAGGGACAAGACGTTTTGGCCTCGAATACATACGTGGATAAGATTAATATTGCAATGGAAAAGGACAATTCATCCGTAGAGAAAGTCTATCAGTATGTGGAAAAATATAGAAATGAATTTTCTCCAACTGGCGGATTGTATCGAAAGGATGAGTCATCATGTAAATCTGGAGAAGAAAGCATATATCTAGATACAGATGGTCACTACGATTCTGCGGGTTCAGGGCGTGGTTTTAGTGTGGAAAACTATAAACAGTACAAGATTATTATTACCGATGGTGATATCAATGTGAATCAAGGGAATTGTAATACGAGTTGGACTAATATGACGATCATTTCACTTCATGGGAATGTCAATGTCTATGCAAATGAAATGCATGATCGATTCAAAGCGATCATATATGCGCCGAACGGGTGTGTTCGCTACTATCATAAAGTGGATTTTGAAGGAAGTATTGTAGCCAAACATATCTATTCAGATGTGTGGGATCGCTCATTTTACTGGAATCCATTTCAGTTTGGGGATCATGGAGAGAGTGGTGACTCTGGCTCAAGTGGAACGACTGGCAGCGGCGGTGTGAAGCAAGTAAAACTTCATTCTAATGAAGATAAGGACTATTCTGGGATTGAAATCTCTATTTAGGGTAGTGCATAAAAAAGAGGGAAGCCTTGACAGGTTTCCCTCTTTTTGCGTGCTATTTGCCATGCATCACGAAATTATATATAAAAGTGTGATAGAAATCACGCTTATATATATAATTTCGTGATTCTACGTTTTTTCCATACCATACTATCAGAATTTCCTTTAACGGGAAGGGCTCCCTGAGCTCCGCTATGCATATAAGTCATGGTATAATTATAAAGAGAAACTTTGCCCGCTGTTTACCTGCTTTTTACGGGAGTGGGCTATCATTAAAAGGTATGCTTCTGCGTGTGACCTGTTTCATCGCGCACCAGTCTGGCACGCCCCGCGGGCTAACGCTGACGCTTCGCTTGAATGAGAAATGAAGGTGGCGGCTAGGGATTAGGGGGTGGGGATTAGGAGCAAGCGGTGTTTGAAATAGCGCAATTGGTACACTGATCGTTCTGCAAGGAAGATCTCTCGGCTACGCTCGAGATGACGGCGGCGCGAAGTGCTATCAAAACTCCGCGGCGCTTCATTATTTTCTGCGCCGCACCACCACTTCTCACTCCTCACTCCTAACTCCTAACTTTTATGTTTCATTTTTACGGATATATGGGATTACAAGATACCCGCTGTTTATAAAAGGAGGGCCACTTATGTCGGAACAAAAGCCGCTCATTTACGGTATCATTCACATCGGCTCGTCGAATCTGTCTCTTCGCATCGTGGAGTACAAGAACGTCAATGAAGTCCGTGTCATCGAGTCCGTGAGGAAGGATACGAACTTTGGGGAAGAGGTATTCAATCATAAGAATCTGTCTTTCGCTTCGATCCGGAAGCTCTGCCGCATGCTGAATGGCTTGAAGCAGCTGTTGTCGGATTATCAGGTGAAGGTATATGCGGCGTATGCGACGGCGGTTTTCCGTGAGGCGGATAACTGCCGCTCGATCCTGGATCTGATCCGTGTGAAGACGGGATTCAATGTGCAGGTCGTGGACATGCCGCAGGAGATCTATTTCAAGCATTTCGGCCTTTCGTACCAGCTGAAGCAGTATAACCGCCAGGCGAATGAGCGTCTGGGGAAGAATTTCCTCTTCGTCGACATCACGTCGGGCTGCGTGGGGCTGACGGTGTGGGAGAAGGGTTCGCTCTGCTACCAGCACAATGTACACATCGGGACGCTGCGGCTTTTGGAGACGTTCACGACGAACCAGCGCGAGTCGCGCTATTTCCCGGAAGCGCTGGCGGAGTACATCCATGCGATCATGGAGCCGCTCTGGGTATCGATCAGAAAGTATGACATCGATACGGTCGTTCTCTCGGGCCGTGAGGCGAGGATCGTCGCGATGCTCTTGCACCATGACCTTGATCAGAGGGATATCGCAGAGGTGAAGCCTCAGGAATTCGGCAAGGTGTATGACGAGGTGGGAAAATTCTCCACTTCGATGATCATGCAGAAGTATCACATCAGTGAGGCATGGGCGCTCACTGTCTCGCCGACGCTGCATATTTATCAGGAGATCCTGAATGCGATCCCTGTGAAGCATGTAGTCATGATGGGGATGACCTTCGTGCGCTCGGCATCGCTCTTCTATGGGGCGCAGAAGACGAATGATCCGGCACTTGCGTACATGCGCGCGCAGAATCTGGAGCTGACGCGCTCGATCGCGGCAGACTATTACTATGAACCGGTGCATGCGAAGGCGATGGAGCTCTACAGCAAAGTGATCGTTCAGGCCTTTGACCGCGGAAATGGGCTTAATGACCGTGATGAATTCCTGCTTCGCATGGCGATCATCCTGTACCAGATCGGGAAGTATGTGAATCTTTTGGGCTCGTCCATGCAGGCGTGGAATATGGTCCGCGGGACGGATATTTTCGGGATCTCCGACCGTGAGAAGGATATCGTGGCGTGCATCGTCTACTATGATCACAAGGGGTTCCCGAATGATGACGATGAGCCATTCCGTATCCTGTCGGATGAGTCGAAGATGACGGCGCTGAAGCTGATAGCCATCTTCCGTCTGGTCCGTGCGATGGATATGTCGAGGAAGCAGAAGCTGAAAGATCTTTCGGCCCATATCTCGGGGGATGCACTTGTCATCGAATATGAATCAAGTGAGGATACGGCCCTGGAGACATGGCTGTTTAATAAAGAAAAGACAATGTTTGAAACGGTATTTGGCATGGAAGCCAAATTGGAGCGGAGGTAACTATGGACGTGCAGGATAGACATCAGCATTATTATCTGAACCGCGAGCTGTCGTGGCTGCAGTTCAATCGCCGCGTACTGCAGGAGGCGGTGGATCCGAACAATCCCCTGCTGGAAAAATTGAAATTCCTGGCGATCACGAGTTCGAATCTGGATGAATTCTTCATGATCCGCGTGGCGGGGCTGAAGCACCAGAAGGAAAATGGCGTAAAGCGCCGTGACATCGCCCATATGACGCCGGAGGAGCAGCTCGAGCAGATCTCCGACACCTGCCAGAAGCTCGTCGCGCGCCAGTATCGTTTCCTCCATATGATCCTGTCCGAGCTTCGCACGGAAGGGCTCTACTTCATCCATCCGGAAGATGCGACAGAAGCGCAGAAGAAATGGATGGAGGACTACTTCGAGCGGCAGGTCTTCCCAGTCGTCACGCCGATGGCTGTCGACTCCTCGCATCCGTTCCCGTTCCTCGCTTCGAAGAGCCTCAATATCGCGATGCTGCTCGAAAGGAATGAGCGTGACCTTTCGCTGGATGAGGAAAATGATATCGATGTGAAGACGGCGATCGTGCCGGTGCCATCGCTGCTCCCCCGTATCGTCCGCCTGCCGGATGATCCGGAAAAGAAGGGACGCCACGACTTCGTCCTCTTGGAGCAGGTCATCCGTCACTTTGCTTCCCGTTTCTTCATCGGCTATGACCTCTTGGAAGCACATCCTTTCCGCATCACACGTGACGCGGATCTTGCGATCGATGAAGAAGATGCGCAGGATCTCGTCGTCGAGGTGGAGCGCCAGCTGAAAAAACGCCAGCGCGGGGAGGCCGTGCGTATCGAATTCGAAGCAGGCACCAGCCGCTTCATGCAGCGCTTCATGACGCAGGAGATGCACCTCGCGAAAGAGGATCTGTATGAGATCGACGGCCCGCTCGATATGACGATGTTCTTTTCCTTCTGCGGCATCAAGGGCTACGACCGTCTCCGCTATCCGGAAGCGCATCCGCATCGCCCATGGTCCATGATCCAGCTCGAAAAGGATGGGCGAAAGAATATTTTCGAGATGATCCGTGAGAAAGATCTCCTCGTGCATCTGCCTTATGAATCCTTTGAAGACTCGGTCGTCAATTTCGTCGCTTCTGCTGCAGCTGACCCCGATGTCCTTGCCATCAAGCAGACCCTGTACCGCGTGGCTTCCTCCTCGCCGATCATTCAGGCGCTCGAAAAAGCAGCGCAGAACGGCAAGCAGGTCACTGTCCTCATGGAAGTCAAGGCGCGCTTCGATGAAGCGAATAACATCCTGATGGCCCGCCGCCTTGAAAAAGCAGGCGCACATGTCATCTATGGCCTTGTCGGGCTCAAGACACACTCGAAGTGTACGCTCGTCATCCGCCGCGAAAAGGACGGCATCCGCCGCTACGTCCATGTCGCGACCGGCAACTACAATGCATCCACAGCCAAACTCTATACGGATCTCGGCGTATTCACCTGCAATGACCAGTTCGGCAGCGATGCTTCTGCCTTCTTCAATCTGCTCTCCGGCTACTCTGACCCGCCGCTGTGGGACTCCTTCATCGTCGCGCCGATCAATCTCCGCCAGCGCTGCATGGAGCTCATCGACCGCGAGATCGCCTTCGCCAAGCAGGGCGAGCAGGCACACATGGTCGCCAAGATGAATTCCCTCCTCGATAAGGAGATCATAGATAAGCTCTACGAAGCTTCTCAGGCAGGCGTCAGGATCGAGCTCATCATCCGGGGGATCTGCGTACTCATCCCCGGTATCCCCGGCGTCAGTGACAACATCACTGTCAGAAGCCTTGTCGGCCGCTTCCTGGAGCACAGCCGTGTCTTCTGGTTCGCCAATGGCGGTCGTGAAGAGCTGTATATCGGCAGTGCGGACTGGATGCCAAGAAACCTCAATGACCGCGTCGAACTCATGATCCCTGTGCGTGACGCCGATCTCTGCCATCGTCTGAAGACCATGGTCAATATGGAGCTCGCGGACAATCAGAAAGCGCATATCATGCAGTCCGATGGCATGTGGAAAAAGGAAATCGCACCTGCTGATAAAGTGGGCGCACAGGCCGAATTCCAGCGTATCGCGGAGAAGCGTGACCGCGAAGATGAAATGACCCTCGCGCAGAAAATGGAACCCTACATGCCTGTCTTTGGGAAAAGGGAGAAATAAGCTGTCCATGAAAAGCCGAAGCGAATGCTTCGGCTTTTTTGCGTGGGTGGTGACTAGTGACTGGTGACTAGTGACTGGTGACTGGTGACTAGTGACTACATACCACCTTCGGGCATCGCCACTATTTATACTCCGCGGCGCTTCTATATTTTTATGCGCCGCACCAACCCCTTTGAACCTCTTGAACCTGCTGAACCTCTTTCGCACGCAATCAAGGGACGATCCGCCCCAGGGGCTAACCCTGAAGTTGATTCTCTATTATCCACTTTTCCTTCTGTCATCTTCTCTTTTTGGGAAAGAATTACAAATTTCAAGGATTTTGGTGGGCAAATTTCCCACTTCACGAAAAAATGAGAAGAAGGAAAGGTCCAAGATGGGACAAAGTTGGGCTATCTCGGATGAGAGATGAGGCTGGCTCAAGGTTGACAATCGGGTAGAAAGCGGAATGCATAAAATGCGAAAGAAACGATAACATGGGAGATAGAGTGGTTCATAATTTGTTAATAATTTTCAAATGTCTATTGGGGAGATACAGAATTGACAATTGATTCAATGAATAATACCAGATAGTATCGGATAAAAATAGCGATATGACAAAAAGCACAGGAAAGAATAGTGTGCGATGTATACTGGATGATATGCAAGGAATATTCGATAGATACGGAATAAATGCGAGCTGCTATCATTGTCAACATTGGAAAAATTGACAAAAAGTCTCTCTATGGTAGAATAACGGCCATAGGAGATGCATTTATGAAACCTTCAACGATGAATAAAGCGAAAAAAGTATTAGCATGTATATTGGCGGCGGCTGCCTTGGGAAGCCAGGTGAATCTTGCGGCAGCATCTTTGGATTTTCTGGGCGCAAGTCCTGCGAAAACTGTCACCGTATATGATGGGGCTCACAAGCAGGTCATTTCTACAGCAGCCTCCAATTTCAAGAATGTATTGAGCGAGCTCAATGTATCACTGAAGGCGTATGACACATTCTGGACAAGCACGAAGGAGGTCACGAATGGCGCGGTCATCGTGGTGGAGCGGGCAGTGCCTGTTTCCATCATCGCGAATGGCAAGAAAAAGATCGTCTATACCACGCAGCAGACGGTGCAGGGCGTGGTGAATGACGCGGGCTTCGACTGGAAGAAGATGATGCCGATCGAAGATGGTCTGATGCAGGTGAAGGAAGGCATGCAGATCCACGTCGTCCCGTATACCGCGCGGAAGGTCTTCCGCAAGGAGGCGATGCCGATTCACTATAATAAGTGGTACGATGGAAGCCTCAGAGAAGATCAGGAGGTCGTCGTACAAGAGGGGATCCCGGGCGAGCGGGAAGTGGAGATCGATGAATTCATCTCCGGCGGCAAGGTCGTGAAGACTGTTGTTGCTCATGCCAAGGTTCTCTCTGATGGCACGCCGGGCATCATGAAGACCGGCAAGGCAGAAGGGACGATGGGCTGGGTCGCCAATATGCATGCGAGCGCATATCATCCGAGCGATGGAGGCGGCAGCGGGATCACTGCGACAGGCACACAGGCCGGTCACGGCACGGTGGCGGTCGATCCTTCCGTCATCCCACTCGGTACGAATGTATTCATCCCGAACTATGGCCATGCTGTCGCAGCAGATACCGGCGGTGCGATCGTCGGTAACCGCATCGACCTCTGCATGGAGTCTTTCGAGGACTGCTATAACTTCGGCAGACAGAATATCGAGGTGTTTGTCAATTATTAAGGGTTCGAGGTTCAGGGTTCAAGGTTCAGGGGTGTGGTGCGGCGCATAAAAATATAGAAGCGCCGCGATGTATAAATGGGGCGATGCCCGAAGGCAGCATTTCAGTGACCTTCGAGCATCGCCTTTTCTATTTTGCAGCGAAGCCGCTACTAATTTGCCTTCCCCATCGGGGAAGGGGGACCGCGTCAGCGGCGCTCGGGTGCTTTCGTAAATCGTCGACTTGAGACGCTCCTCCCCGTTCTCTTTCATACCGCCAGTGCCCTATCCGCCCCTTCGGGGCACCTTCCCCTCGAGGGGAAGGCTGGCGATACGGGAATACCGTCATCTAAAATGCAGCGAAGTCGCCACCTTCATTCCTCATTCCTCATTCGAGCAGAGCTTCCATCCAGGGTCAAGGGGCGCCCCGCCCACGGGCTGATCCCGCCCCGTTCCCACAAAAAACTCCCTACTGCGCACACCCTCTCTCTCATGCTATAATAAAGCAATATATAGGAGGATACTATGCTGACAGTTTATATAGCTTTATTCGTGACCGTGCTGGATCAGCTGGTGAAATGGATCGTCCAGCAGCACATGGTCTGGGGAGAATCGATCCCGCTCATTTCCGGGGTATTTCATCTGACCTACATCATCAATCCCGGTGCAGCCTTCGGCATTCTGGCGTATCAGAGATGGTTTTTCCTTGCGATCGTCATCCTGCTCTTTGGCGCGTTCTTCTTTTTCCGGAAGCGCATCCCGAAAGAGCCCCGCTATTTTTCCGCCGCGATCGGTATGCTGCTCGGAGGGGCTTTGGGAAATGCCATCGACCGCGTGCGTATCAGCGGCGTGGTGGACTTCTTCGACTTCCGCATCTGGCCGATCTTCAATGTGGCAGACATTTTCATCTGTGTCGGTGTGGCACTGATCGTATTTTATTTTTGGAGACATGAAGCATGAGTGAGAAAATTTACGTTGTGACCGAGCAAGAAGCAGGACAGCGTCTTGACCAGTTCCTGAAAGAGGCCTCCGGGCTCACCCGTTCTGAAGTGCAGAAATGGATCAAAGACGGCCGTGCGCTGCTCGCAGATGGCAAGATGATCCGCCCGAATTACCATGTGCAGACAGGCGATCAGATCTCCTTCTCCTGGGAAGAGAAGAAGGAGCTCGCGCTCATTCCGCAGGATATACCGCTTGATATCCTCTACGAAGATGAACACATGCTGGTCATCAATAAAGCGCGCGGCATGGTCGTACATCCCGGCTCGGGCAATCCGGATGGCACACTGGTGAATGCACTCCTCTTCCATGTCGGCCCTTCGCTTTTTGAGGCCTGCGAGGATCCCATACGTCCGGGCATTGTACACCGCCTTGACAAGGATACCTCAGGTGTCATGGTCGTCGCGAAGTCGAAGGAAGCCTTCCCTGTGCTGAAGGAAGAGATCGCGACGCATGAAGCGGAGCGTCACTACGTCGCCCTCGTCCATGGGCAGATGGAAGGGAATACGGGCGTCATCCGCTTCCCCTTGGGGCGCAGTACGAAGGATCGCATGAAATGGGACGTACAGCCTAAGACCGGCAAGCATGCCGTCACCCATTTCCGTGTACTTGAATTAATGCCGCATTACTCCTGGATCGAGTGCAAGCTGGAAACCGGACGTACCCACCAGATCCGCGTCCACATGGCACACATCCGCCATCCCGTCGTGAATGACCCGCTCTATGGCTGGAAGAAAGACCATTTCCCCATCGAAGGGCAGGCACTCCATTCGTGGACACTCGACATTCGACACCCTGTGACGGGCAAGGCCCTGCACTTTGAAGCGCCGATCCCTGCTGATCTTGCGCTCTGCCTCCAGATGGCAAGAAAAGGGGAAATGTAAAGCGCGTGTTTCTCTGGAGGGAGCCTTGTATTTATCAATCCCTAGCTACTTAAGTTTGAAAGCAGGGATGAGTGGCTAGGGATTGGGGATTAGGAGTGACTAGTGACTAGTGACTGGTGACTGGTGACTAAAATGCCACTTTCGAGCATCGCCCTATTTATACTCCGCGGCGCTTCTATGTTTTTATGCGCCGCACCACCATTTCTAATTTCTCATTCAAGCGAAGATTTCAAACGGAATCAAAGGGCAGCACGTCCAAGGGGCTAACCCAGTCCCTAGTCCCTAGTCACCAGTCACTAGTTCCCCGAAAGCCGAAAGGAGAATTTCTATGATCACACGTACCATATCTGTCCCGGGATTTCGCATCGGCACGGCGCAAGACCGTGTGGGCCTTACGGGCGTGACCGTCATTTTGGCGCCTGAAGGGGGTGCGACCGCGGGAGTCGATGTACGCGGTTGCGCGCCGGGGACGCGGGAGACGGATCTTCTCTCTCCGGAGAAAACGGTGCAGCAGATCCACGCCGTGGCCCTTTCCGGCGGCTCTGCCTTTGGCCTTGAAGCTGACAGCGGCGTCATGAATGCTCTCGCAGAAGACGGTGTCGGATTTCCCGTAGGGCCGGTGTCTGTACCGATCGTCTGCGGCGCGGTGCTCTTCGACCTTTTGATCGGCGATCCGAAAGCCCATCCCGATCTTGCCATGGGATATGAGGCGGCGAAGCGGGCGGATGTGACATTTCCCGTCGGCTGCTACGGCGCAGGGACAGGTGCGACGGTCGGCAAGCTCAAGGGCGCAGAGCATGCCATGAAGAGTGGCGCCGGCTATGCGGAGATCGCCCTCGAAAGCGGACTCTGTGTCGGGGCCTACATGGCTGTCAATGCGTGCGGCGAAGTGTACGACAAAGAGACCACGCTCGCCGGTATTCTTTCCGATGATGAGAAAACCATCCTTTCTTCGCACGACTTCATGCTCAAAGGATTTGAACGAATCCTTGGCGGCAATACTTCCATCGGCTGCGTCGTAACGAATGCGAAGCTCACCAAGGCGGAATGCAAGGCGGTGAGCGGTATGGCACACGATGGCTTCGCCAGATCCATCCGCCCCGTCCACACCACGATGGATGGGGATACCGTCTTTACCATGGCATCCGGAGAGATCGCTGCGCCTGTCGATACGGTGGGCTATCTTGCAGAAGAAGCCATCCGCCTTGCCGTCCTTGATGCGGTCAAGAGCGCGGAATCCATGGGCGCTCGCCCTGCGTATGCGGATATCACGCGCGGGGAGTAGCTGGGATGCCTGCACGTCCTCACGGGCGGTGAAATTGACATTTTCCCTCTTATCGCATACAATAGATAAGTACCTTTGGGGATGTACCGGTTTCGACAGGAGATTCTGGGACATAAACAGCGAGTCGGGATCCCACCTGCCCGTTAAACGGTGGAAAAACCTAAACGCAAAACGTGATTTTGCTTTAGCAGCCTAATCTGCTAATGTCCCCTGCGGTTTTCCTATGACCGCAGGCTGACATCAACCAATAGGATAGAGCGGAAGGATGCTTGGGACTTTCGTTTCGAAAACAATTCCGAGATCGGCAAAGGCAGTTTGTTCCTGTACGATACTTTGCTTAAATCTTAAAACAGTGAACTGCACTCGGAGAGGTTTATGGGACAGGCTTTTTGGACAGGGGTTCGACTCCCCTCATCTCCACCAGCAAGTGGTAGAATCGCAGCGATGCGATTCTTTTTTTGCTTTCTATGGGAAGAACGGATGGCGAGGGGGATTTGGATCGCAAATAAGAAGCGAGAAGTAAAGGCGTCTTTTACATATGAAGAGGCGGAGGCAAGACGCGCACGGATGAAGGCAGTGGACGATCTGGCGAATGGGTAAGACCCGATCTGCGGATCTGCCATCTTTTTTTATATTGACACTCATCGATATTCATGATACAATTCAAATAGAGAACATTCGATATTACAAAAGGAGGTACCAACCATGATCCAGATGATCACAGGCACAGAAAATTTCGACAAGGCGCTGGAAAAGGGCGATATGATCGCCGGCTTCAGCGCACCATGGTGCGGCTACTGCCGCCGCCTGCAGCCGATGATCGTGAAGCTGTCGGAGGAGATTGACATCCCGATCTACGGCGTGAATATTGATGAGGATGAAGCACTGGCAGAGCGCTATCACATCGAGACGATCCCGGATATCGTGTATTTCAAGGACGGCAAGCCGGTGGACAGCATCATCGGCTATGGCAATGTAGGGTATCCGGAGCTCAAGGCGTTCGTGGAGAAGAATCGGTGATAGGGAGTGGCTGGTGACTAGTGACTGGTGGCTTGAATCCCACTTTCGGGCATCGCCCCATTGAACCCATTGCCCCCTCAAAAAGACAGACCTTCTGGTCTGTCTTTTTATTTTTCTTCCTCTTTTCTCAGGCTGCGTGGTAAAATAAAAAGAAAATTCAGAAATGAGGAGAGACCATGAGAGAGGACGAGGCGGATTCCCTGGTGAGGCTGGGGAAGGATTATCTTCATATACGAAACTACGATAAAGCGATGGAGTATCTGGGGCATGCCGTGATGCTGGGCAAGACGAATGCGGTGCGTGATCTCTATGCGCTCGGCGAGCATTTCCTGGCAGAGAAAAACTACAAGAAGGCAGAGGAGGCTTTCCAAATGCTGGCAGATCGCGGGCATGGAGAGAGTTGTCTCATACTTGGAGAGATGTGTGAGAAGGGTCTTGGTCGCCAGCGGGATTATCAGGCGGCCTTTGGCTTCTATAGCGAAAGCTTCCAGCAGGGGGTCGACCGGGGGGCGTACCGGGCAGGGATGCTCATGCGTGAGGATGCGCTTCGGGTGGCCCGTGTGCGAGACATCGCACTCACCTGGCTGGAAGAGGCGATCAAGGCGGGGATCTATGAAGCGTATGCGGCGGTCGGGGATCTTTACAGTACGCATTTCACGGTGGGCTCGACGCCGCGAGATGATCAGGAGGCATTTTCATGGTACATGAAGGGGGCGATGCGCGGCGACGCGCTGTGCCTCTTTCGCGTGGCGGTGTGCTTCGCTGAGGGCTATGGGACGAAGCCGGATGTCCCGCGTGCGCTTCGCCTCTATCGGCAGGCGGCGGATGCCGGGAGTGCGCTCGCCTGCAGGCAGCTGGGGGAGATGTATGCGGCTGGTATTCACGTGCATCGTGAGATCCGAATGGCGCTTACGTGGTTTCTTCGCGCCTATGAGCTGGGGGATCAGGGAGAGAAAAGAGCGGCTGCGATAGGGATGCTGGGCGTGGTGCAGGCGTATATCGATACGCCGCGCTATGAGGAGGTCGAAGAGCTTCTCCATTCCTTCCTAGAGAAGCTTCATGCAGCGGGGGATACGAGCTGTCTCTTCGCGCTGGCAGACATCGAGCGACGCCGGGGACGGATGGATCTCTATCTGAAGGATCTGGAGATGGGGATGCAGGCAGGGCATGACAGCTGCCGTGAGCGCTGGGTGCAGTACCATATGAATGAAGTGGTGACGGAGCTGCGGGTACTGGAGCCGATATTTGATGAGCTCGCCGAAAGGCGGGGCGAGAGAAAGTTTTTCGATGATTATCTTGCGCATACGAGGCATGCGGTTTCTTGCTGCGAGAAGGCGGCAAAGGCGGGCAGCCCGGAGGCTTGGGCGCTCCTTGCGTATCTCTATCTCTACCATGGCGCGGATATCGGGAAGAGAAATGCGGATTTTCTGGAGGCTGCAGAGAATGGAAGAAATGCACGGATCATGGATATGGATCTCTTTCTGTGGACGTACTTTGCAGGTTCCTCCGGAGAGGAGCAAGGAGAGCTTCATCACGAGAATCCTTTGAAGGCGTTCCAGTTCGCGCAAAAGATGGCAAAGAAGCGGAATGAGGATTTCTATGAAGTGCTAGCGGATTACTATCGACGCGGATATGGGACAGAGCCGAATCCCCAAATGGCGGAACGGTATCTGGATAAAGCGGCTAAAGTGAAAGAAAAGGGGAAAAGGAAATGACATTTACATCTTATATCGATCAAGTCAGAGCGGAAAGACCGCTCGTGCATCACATCACGAATTATGTGACGGTCAATGACTGTGCGAATGCCTGTCTTGCGATCGGCGCATCGCCTGTCATGGCTGATGCGGTGGATGAAGCGGAGTCAATGGTCTCGATCTCGAATGCGCTGGTGCTGAATATCGGGACGCTCAATGTGACGAAGGTCGAAGCGATGATGGTGGCAGGCCGCAAGGCGAATGCGCTCGGTATCCCGGTCGTTTTTGATCCTGTCGGCGTGGGGGCGACGCCTTTCAGAAACCGTATGGCGGATGAACTCATGCATCAGATCCGGATGGCGGTCGTGAGAGGAAATATTTCCGAGATATGCTCTCTGGGTGGAGAGGCAGCGCGGACCAAGGGGGTCGACGCGGGCCATGCAGATGCCAAGGTCGCGGAAGAGGTCGCTTCGATGCTGGCGAAGAAATGGCAGGCGACGGTCGTCATTAGTGGCGAGACGGATATCATCACAGATGGGAAAAGGGTCATGCATATCCGCAACGGCTGCCCGGAGATGTCGGATATCACGGGTTCCGGCTGCATGTGTACCACACTTGTCGGTGCATTTGTCGGTGCGCATCCGGAGGATCCCTTCGGCGCCTCTGCCGCGGCGATGCTCTCGATGGGGATCGCGGGTGAAAGAGCCTGGAGATCATACGGGCATCAGGGGCTTGGTCATTTCCACATGGGCATCCTGGATGAGCTTGGCAGCATGAGCGCCTCTGTCATGGAAGCGGAGGGCAAGTATGACATCCTTTGATCTCACGCTCTACCTCGTGACTGACCGGCGTATGCCCAAAGAAGGATTTGAAACTGTCGTCGAAGAGGCGATCCGGGGCGGCGTGACGCTTGTGCAGCTTCGTGAAAAGGAAGGGGATACGGGTCTGCTCTACGAACGGGCGCGCAGGCTGAAGGAAGTGACGGACCGCTATCATATCCCTCTCATCATCGATGACCGCATCGACATCATGCTGGCGGTGGATGCGGCGGGCGTTCACGTGGGACAGAGCGATATGCCGGCGGCCGTCGCAAGGCAGATGATCGGCCCAGATAAGATCTTGGGCGTCTCCGCTGCCAATCTCACCGAGGCGCTCATGGCAGAAGCAGACGGCGCAGACTACCTCGGTGTCGGTGCGATGTATCCCACGAAGACGAAGACGGATGCTGACTTCACGACCAGAGAGACGCTGGAGGCGATCAAGCGCAGCGTCCATATCCCCGTCTGTGCCATAGGCGGTATCAATGAGAAGACCATCCCTGATTTCAAAGGAAGCGCGATCGACGGCTTCGCCATCGTCTCTGCCATCATGGCGAGCGAAGAGCCAAAGGCGGTTGCGGAAAAGCTGAAACGGATGATCGGGCAGACGCTTGGGGCAGAATGCGGGGAATGATATATTAGGGAAACGCTGATTCCATCGCAGAGTCAGCGTCTACAAAAATTTTTATGCATAGCTTCGTCATAGCCTTCCTTACGGGAATACCGTCAGCCAAAATGGCGGCGTAGCCGCTACTGATTAGCTTTCCCCATTGGGGAAGGCTATTAAGTTAAGGAAATCGTTAGCTACGTAACGTCTTGCTTCCCCCTTCGGGTAATGCTATTAAGTTAAGGTGAATTCACCGCATTAGTTGCTTTTTCAGTTTG